>Ga0182737_1000053_pt1 | contig 249022 bp, 242 predicted proteins | sample eDN5th30CBELigOP_FD_128878 | JGI IMG/M metagenome (GOLD analysis project Ga0182737, IMG submission 128878) | Enriched Organic Plus compost microbial communities from Emeryville, California, USA - eDNA 5th pass 30_C BE-Lig OP (version 2) (version 2) ... | reverse complement strand
ATGGTTGACCAAGGCCGGGTCTTCCAAGTTTAACATGACTTTGGTATATGATTCGGCCGCTTCGCCCCAGTACAATGGCAATATTGCTGAATTTGATTACCAAACCGATCATGTAACGAACGGACATTTCGCCTACAGTTACGATCAGCTGAACCGATTGGAGGATGCCGTATACACACCCGGGGGCGGGCTAAACGAGGCCTTGACGTACGATAAAGCAGGGAACATCACCCAGATCGTACGCGGGGGCACGGGCAACGGTACACTGAACTTTACTTACAAGAACAGCGGTAAAAGCAACCAGCTGTTCGGTGTTTCGGGCTATAGATCCGGGAGCTTCGGTTATGATGTGAACGGGAACCTGACCAGTGATGGCACCAAAGGCCTCACCTTTGCCTATAACCTGCTGAACCTGCCGGCCACGGTAAGCGGCAGCCAGACGGCCAGCTACGTGTACGATGCATCGGGCAACAAATTGCGTTCGGTACGCTCTGGCATGGTACATGATTATGTGGACGGCATCCATTACACCGGTGCCAACCTGGAATTTATCAGTACGGTGGCAGGGAAGGCGGTGAACGAGAACGGCACCTATAAGTACGAATACAACCTGGCCGACCACCTGGGCAATGTGCGGGTCACCATAGACGATAACAACGGCTCGCCGCGCGTTATCCAGGAAGATGAATACTATGCCTTTGGCCTGAGCAGGCCTAAATATTTGTTTGGTGCAAAACCATCCCAATGAAATTGGGATAGCTTGATTGCCTTTAAAACATATACTTGAATCAAAAATGATTATCTTTATAACGGGAAGGAAACCATTTACGGTTCATGAGGACCTATTAAGAACCAATTATTTACCGAATAATTGCAGAGGGAGCTGGGGCAGTATGATTACGGCGCAAGGTTCTACGATCCGGTGATAGGAAGGTGGGGAAGTGTGGATCCCTTGGCGGAGAAGATGAGGAGGTATTCTCCTTATAGTTATGCCTTTGATAATCCGATACGGTTTATAGATCCTGATGGGATGCGTGTCACACCTCCTGATTGGGTGAAATGGACGAACGATCAGGGCCAATTGAATATCACCTATGATTCGGAAGTGAAAACTGTAGCCCAGGCACAGGCCAAAGGATATACGGATGTAGTGCAGGTGTTTGAAAGCGGAACGGGATTATCGACCAATACCAATGAGCGTTTTGGTTTCCGGGCGGACGGTAAGTTTGCCGTGAACGACGGAGGTTTCAAGGATGTGGGGGACGGAGGTTATACCACCGAAATGGGAGCTTATATAGGAAAGAATGCTTCCACAGCGGAGCAATCGGCAGATGCGTTGCAAATGGCAGGAGACGGTTTGTCTGCCGCCGGATATGTCACAGCACCATTTACATTGGGTGCAACTCTTCCTTTAGTTGGAGCTGGCAATATTTTATCTACGGCGGGTACTTTTATGGAGTTTGGATTAGATGTAAAAAATGGGAAAAACGCCGATGCGACATATAAAATCACAAATGTTGTTACTTCTTATGGTGCAGGAAAAGTTATTGATAAAGCGGTAGACGCAGGAAGAATGACCAATACTGATGGTGCGATCGCTAATTTTTTTACTGATGTTTGGAGTAAGATATCTGATTTTTTTTATGATGAATCAAAAAATAAGGTTAAATAGCAACATTTAATAAGTGATTCATGGTTCAAGGGTTAATCGGTTTTGTGATTTTCGCACTGGGAGTAGGCTTATTGATTTATTGCTTACGAGAGTCTAGAAAAGGATACACGAGTGTTTACGGTAATGACATTGGGCTCTATATAGGCTCGATTATGCTGATTATATTTGGGGTGTCATTGATTTATAGGGCTATTTTTTAATGTTATGATCTTTAAAATTAGATTGTTTTATTGGATCTTAATTATAGGTCTGTTAGTATTACTTTTGGTGAATCTCATTTTATTTATAAATACGAAGAATTATATGGCTTCGTTGCCAATTATTGTGCAGACAGTACTTCTGCTTTCCCTCTTTCTAAAATACCGATATACAAAGTTGCTTTTAGAAATATGGTTAGTGGTTTTCTTTTTGATAGCTCCCGGTTTGCAGATCGCTGGTAAATTGCTGAGATCTATAGGAGACAGCGCTGCTGTGGATTGGCCTGTGTTGCGGCCAATTATGGCTCGGTTCTGCGTGGGGGTGATATTCTTGGTTTTATGGCAAAGAAATATTCAAGACTCTCATAAGTCAAGAACGAAATAACCCCTTGTAAATGTACTTTAAACCGCTATCTTTGAGGAAAGAAGAGTTCTTTGATAACAACCTGAACCATCGGTAGGGAAATCTGCGGAAAACGTAAAAATCTGCAAAAGGACGTACGATTACGGGGCCAGGTTCTATAATCCGGTGATAGGCAGGTGGCGAAGCGTGGATCCTTTGGCGGAGAAGATGCGGAGGCACAATCCATATAATTATGGATTCAATAACCCAATTAGGTTCATTGATCCGGATGGGATGGCTCCTAACGAATACGAACTGGTAGTCAAAGGGGGTGAGGTACAGAGTACTAGAATGACAGGGATTAAGGGTGGTAATGAAACAGATTATATCACTGTCATTGACATGGATAAAGCACCATCGGCAGAGGGGATAACAACAACAGAAGTTGATGTTGTAGAGGCACCAACTTCAGGTCCAGGTACAGATGCTCCTTGGACACAGGAGAGCAATCCAACCCCAGGTTATCGGGAAGTCCACTCTAAAGAGCCGACTGAATTTGCGGCTATAGATGTTTTATTGACACGTGGCGCAGGAAAGGCTGGGTCATCAATATGTGGGTTGGCAGTGAAGAAAGTCACTATTCTTCTGTTAAAAAAGCATTAAAACAGGTATATAAAGAGTTGGGAATAGATGGTCCTTTATCAAAAATGAAACAGGGTAAATGGGGGAATCCGCAGAGAGGAGACGGAAAAAAAGGATATAGATTGGATAATGAGGGACATCCCAATAGTACCAATCCAGCAGAACAAGGTTCGCATATCAATTATTGGGACTTTACTAAGGGTAATGGTTTGGGACCTGGAAAGAAATGAGCTGTAAGTTTAGATTGATGGAAAAGTTTAAAGTAGATATTTATCGGTCAGAACATGGAAACGAAGTCTTTAAGTATGAGACATTGGGTGGTTTTCAATCTGGTAAAGTTATAGGAATGCTTTTGTCCCTATTGGGAATTACAGATTATAATACTCCTGCACAAGCTTTTTATCCTTTTCTTGAGAAGGAAATAGGTGATAAAATCATTTACAACGACGGTGTGGATAGTGGGTTGTTATCTTCGGTGTTTTCGCTAATCACTACTGATGATAATGATGACGTGTATATAATCTGGGACATAGATTGTAATGTAGATACAATGCGACTTAGTGATTTGATAGATAATTGGGAGTATATTTGGTACGATACTTCAGATGAGGCTGTTATCCTTTATCTGCCACATAGTAAAAATATCATTTTTGTCACAGATCGAGGCTATTTTTCGTATAAGCGGATGTAGTTGCATTTTGGCATTAAAGTCTAGCCCAATCTTCATCGGATTGGGCTTTTTTTACTTTGGTATCGCCTACATCTTGTTCTTGACGAGGAATGCATCGAGCAGGACAAATGCATGCTCCCCTTCATCTGCTTCCTGTTTTTCGATATTCTGCGCGGTCTTCCGATCAAATGCTACACTGGTGGCCTCACCCGCAAGACAGTCCAGCGATACACCGAAAGCCCTTGACAGGCCGATCCTTCGGAGGCTATGTTTGCTGTAACAGATGATCAATCCAACCTGGGCACCAACCGGAACGAAGAACGAAAAACGGCCTTGTAAATGTAGGTTAAACCGCTATCTTTGGTGAACGAAGAGTTGTTTGATAGCGGCCTGAACCGTCAGTAAGAAAAACTGGCGGAAACGTGAAAACCTGCAAGAGGACATACGATTACGGTGCCAGGTTCTATGATCCGGTGATAGGCAGATTCAGTACGATTGATCCACATGCGGAAAATTACTTGTCAAATTCTACTTACTCATATGTAGGCAATAATCCTATTCTGAGAACAGACCCTGATGGTAGAGATTGGTTCGTAAATAATAATACAGGAGAAGTTATTTATTTAAAAGGACAGTCTAAAGTTTCTCAATCTTTTTTAGATGATAAGGGAATAGCTCAAAATGCTAAGAGTTATGAAAGATTGGGTGCTGATATTATGTTATGGTAATAAACTACCTTATGGAGGAGACAAAAATATGCTGAGTCACGATTTTGTGTATGTAGATAATCCTAGAGCATTTATGAAAAATCAAGGATATGAAATGGCAGAAAGAGTAAATATTAAGGAAACGGAGTTTGTATCTGGTGGAGCAATGGGAGGTGAGGAGAATATCACTTATACAGTTACTGATCTAAAACAATTGGGAGATAGTAAGATAACCTATACCACTTCCAACCATTTGAATGAAAAGACAAATAAGAGAACAGTCTTAAATGATCAAGGAAAATGGAATTCAATAGAAACTACTACTTATACATTGACAAAGCCATATGGTCAATCCAATGAGCAGACGGCTAAATATGGATCAAAAGGGACAATAGAGAAGAGTGTAGGTGCGTTAGGTGTTGTGGTTGATTGGATAACGAGGTATTTTGAAAACAAGAAATAAATGAGGAACCTTTTTTCTATTTTAGTATCTTTAGTACTGATCATTATGGGGTGTAATGGTCAGTCAGGTAACTCACAATCCGATAATCGTTATCTTGAATATAAAAAAGAGTTCGACCCTTTACTTACAAATCATTTTCCCAATAGAATTACTTCTTATCCTTGCCAAGTTATTAAAAGCAAAGATATTTCCAAGAATGATGTAGGTTTTCTATTGTATGAATACAATGTGTCTAAAGAGAGGCTTGATTCGATAGTTGCGAACTTAAAAGGGAATCTGTTGGGGCAATATAATTCCAACGATAGTTGCTTGCTAATCGTTAACAGGTTTGAAACAATTGATTCATTTGAAAATCGAAAAGAAGTGGAGATAACTGATAGCTCTCAAGTTGAAAGGCCTTGTTATCAATCTCTTTATCCAATCCCTAATTTTATTGATTATCAAAATAGAACGAACGATAGGCCTCTAAAGCTAAATGATAACTTTACTATCTATGTAATGGAAGCTAAATCGGGAAGATATTTCAAAATGTTTGATTTGCAGCCCTCTTCTCAAATGCCTAGTCTTTGGAAAAATGGATATTCAAAAGGAATTGCTGTAAGTTATAAGGATAAAACTGTAATTTACTGGGGTATTATTTGGTAATAGTAGTTTCTTGAGTTAGGGTCAGTACGATTACGGGGCCAGGTTCTATGATCCGGTGGGAGACAGTGGTGAGGAGTGCAGTACGGTATACGATTTTTCGGAGGCCTGTGCTAAATGCGGAACAGGTGCATTTGTCAAAGATATGCTGAAAGTTAAATTGGGATTTTCCCCAAAACATTTTTTTGAAACCTTGGCAGATGATTACCTGATAAGTGAAGAACTTCATACAAAGATAACAGCACAGGATTTGAACATCGGCCCATTAAAAAAGGTCAGCAATAAAAAAGGACAATTGCTTCCATATTATCATTTAGCAACTAGAAAAATATTACCACCGGCAGATGTGGTTTCTGGTCTGAAAATAGATGAACAGTGTCCTGCATGTAAAAGGAACGGTTATTTTAATGATGTCATTATTGGGAGCCTTGAGAAGGGAATACCGACAGTAGTTCTGCCACTCGTGCTTACTTATCAGAAAGATAAAATAGCTGAATACGGCATAAGTGATATTTTCTTTTCGTGGGAGTGTATCGGTTTATCCAGCAAACGTGATAACCCTGACGGTATCAAGAGATATGCCCGGCCGATGTTGATCGTTTCAGAACGGCTGAAAATTGTTCTTGAAGATGAAGCAAAGCGTGACATAGAGTTTAGCGATATAAACTTCATTTAATCAATACAGCAGTGGAACCCGAACTATTCGGCCACGCCGGTGATGGGTGCTGGTGGACGGTGGTTATTACCAGGACGGGATGTACTATTTCTACCTGAAGGACCACCTGGGCAACAACCGGGTGGTGGCCGACACGAACGGCGTGGTGGCACAGAAGAACCATTACTACCCCTTCGGTGCCACCTTTGCAGAGAGTACAAACCGGGACGAGCAGCCGTACCTGTACAACGGCAAGGAGCTGGACCACATGCACGGGTTGGAAATGTACGACTATTCGCTACTTGTAGGTTTTTAAGGTGCTCATGAGCTCGCAATGCTCGGTTATGGTGCGCGCATGTATGATCCGGTACTGGCTAGGTGGGGAAGCATGGATCCGTTGGCAGAACTGTAAGGGTTTTTGCCAATCCTAATACCCGCATTGTAACATATACTTTATTTGAGAATGACGGTTTTTGGGATCCAGACTTTATCGATGAAAAGGTTAATAAAAGATTTTCAATTGGACCAGCGTGGGCTCCCGATGGTAAAGGACCTAATTTAGAGAGATTTGGAACACCATATGATTATAATCCTACAATAATATCTATACCATTTTATTAAGAATGAAGAGAATTTTAGTTTTTATTTTAGTATTAGTATTATCTGCTTTAAACGTAATTGCGGCCTTTTTTTGGTGTGATGATTTGTACTATCTATTGTCGGAGAGGCACTTTGAGGAGAAATATAGCTTACCAAATGGGTTACGGTTAGACTATTGGGGATATGAGTTCTCTAAAGAAAATTACGGCGTTGTGATTACTGATTTAGCCGGTGGGCTGGTTATTCACAAGAATATTCCTCTAAATGGAGGAACGTCGGTTTCGGAGCTATACGGATACCTAGTGCAAAATGGATCATTAATAGTAACCGTAATCCGAGATAATAGGGATACTGTCAATATAAAAGTAGATAAAGATCATTCGCTAAGGATGCTTGCTGACCGTTCATTAAGCGAAGCTCCCAATTATGTTGTTCTGGATGACAGGAAGTTGCGTAACTGGCTGGAATATAAAAATTCCTTTCATCCAAATTTTTTTCTGTTTTCCATCATACTTGCTTTAAGTATTATACTTGACTTTCTTATGATAAAGAATATTTTAGGTTAGATAAAAAAAAATAAAATTGCATCACCGTAGCCAACAGCTAGCGTCGGACAGGCTATTAATAATTAATAAGGCATGCCGATGAAAGTTTACCCATGGCTATACTTTCCCGGTGACATCTTGAATCGATTGGCACGACCACTATAAATTACAGTATCGATGATATTTTCGATATATAGCCTCAAAAAGGGCGTGGGCCTGTATACAATGGAATCAATGGCGTTTTGGAACCGATAGGGTAGGAGAGTTTACAGGCATTGGATGGCGGAACTTTTCCTTGCTAATGGAATTAATGGGATGAAGTTGATATATGTCATCGTAATGCCCTTTAGCAGAAAGTATAGTAACAATTACTTCTAGGTTGTTGATTTTGTAAATAAGCCGATCTTTTGAATTGATACGTCTTGACCAAAAGCCGGATAATTCATACTTCAATTTTTCGGGATTACCAATTCCTGTTTCGGGTGATTCTGCTAGCTGTGCAAAAATGGCTTCAATCCTTCTGATATCTGATTTATTACCGGATTTATAGATTTCAGCCAATTGTTTTTTCGCTTTTTTCTCAACGTCTATAGAATATCTGCCCATATGTTTTTGGCATCTTTAATCCGAGTGACATTGCCTTTTTTTGCTGACTTATCTGAATCCAAAATTTGCTTTACAAATTCGGGATTGTATTGGTTTTTGGGTGCTTTGGTTTCAAAATCCATCTTCAAAGCCTTGGCGAAGGCTTTCAATGCAGCCAACTGTTCTTTGTTTTTTGGATGAATTACTACAGCTTCCATAGCACAAATTTAACAAATGGATTTCATAAAAACAATTTAATAGGTACCGGTCTTGATCCGCTTGAAAAACCGAATCAACGTAGCGGCATCGTACATTTTTTCTTGATGCAGTACGTAAGGCAGTCGGTCTTGCTGCAAGTACAACCTGACCTCATCCACTAAACCACCGTCTTTTATTTGGGGCTTTGCCTCAAAACCAAAGTAAATGGAATCGACCTGAAAGCGAAAGGAATCGACGGCTATCTCGGGCATTTCGCGAATAACCAAGCTGTCTGAAAAGGTATAATGCACGGTAGATTGATCGGCCAATTGCAAAAGTAAAGTACCTGCTGCTTGCTGTGCGGTTTGGGCAACGTGCATATCATGCTGTAGGGCATGGTGCAAGAGACGATAGCTATTATCGGTAGTGAAATGTTGCTCAAAGCTGCCCAGTTGCTTGTGGCTGCGGATGAGCACGCTGTAAGCCAAGGCGACCACAATAGCCATAAGCAATAAAGCTACGGCAACTTCTACGACGGTGAACGATGCGAGTTTAGGGTGCTTCATAGGGGTTTGGAGAAATTAGGGTGCGATAGGTTCCTAAGTGTTGCTGCTCTTGATAGGCGTCAAGTTGCAGGAGCAACAGATCGGGATGGGATGGGTAGGGGCTGACATGCTGCTCTACCACCACATCGTTGGGTAAGGCATAGTGCTGGTCGACCGGTTTTTCTCCCTGCCGAACGGCCTCATGGGCGATGATGGATAGTTGCTGCTGCAGCTGCAAAGCGGGCGTATCTTGGTAGTTGAGCATGCGCACATAGGTGATGACAGCGATACCGGATACTACGGTAATGATAACCAATGCGACGAGCACCTCAATGAGGGTGGAACCCTTCAGTTTGGCGTTTGGGATTTTTATTTTACCCATTGGATCAGCCCTCCGCTGCTGTTGGTTTGTAATAGACTACTGGCTACATAATAGTGGGAGCGCTTGTGGTAGTTAAGCACGGCGTCGAGCACAAAATTGTCATATAAAGAAGCTGGGGTTTGCAAAACGAAACGCCTGCAAGTAACACTGCCGTAAACGCTTCCTTTGGTTTGTAGCAGTCCGTCGGCATACACATCGCCCATCACCATACTGCCTTGTTCTAATTCGATGCGGTTCATGAATTCGGCTTTTTTATCGGCAGCAATGCTGAATACCGTTCCGCCTATCGTACTGTGCTTGCCCAGGCGCAAAAGTGAGGTGGATTCGCGTACTGCTGCACCAATGAAGGGCGGCTCCAGCAATCCCAAGGCCGATGGATAGTGCAGCGTGCAGTTGGCGGCAACCAGCAGGCTATCTTGTGCAAAGGCTTGTATGCTGCCTTGAAAGCCTTCGTCAATGCTAATCTTAGGGGCAAAGAGTAGAACATGGCTGAGTTGCGCGGTGGCCGCCACGTGAATGGCTTTTTGCGAAATGAGCACCACGGCACCATGAATGTGTTGATCGACAGCAAGGGAATCGGCACTGTACAGATATTGGGGCTGCTGTGTAAAGCTGCGCGTGAGGGTATCGCTCAGACTTCCAAGGGAAGCTGGCATAAAAGCGGTGCTCACCAAACTATCGGTAAAGAGCGTGTGGAGGTAATTTACAACGGCGCTTCGAATGGTGGGCAGTTGCTGCTCGCTGTGGTGTACAGGGCCATAGATGGTAGAATCGGCCGCATAGGCTTTGTCTTCGATGTACGCTTTGCGGGTGCCTGCGGGTGGAAGGTAGGCGGTACCGCGGATTTCGGTAGTACCGGATACGGATAAGGGGCGACCTTCGTCTTGCAGGTACAGCACGTAAGCTTTAGCGGGGTCTACCGTGCGCCCTTGTATATAGGTTTGCTGCAGGGTGTCTGCCTGTGCAAAGGCCTGTACGCAGCTCAGCTCATAGATGCCCCAAGGGTAATGGTGGATAGAGATAAAGTCGTTTTCTTCGCCAAAGAGGTCGGTAACTTGGGGCTTGGGATAGAGGCTGTCTGGATAAGCTTGATGCAGTGCGAGTGTAGTAGCGGATTGCAGGTTGCGTGATAACGCGATGGCGCGTTGTGCTTGACTGTTGGATTGTCGGTTATAATGCAACAGCATGAGCATGCTGCCCAATACCAAGGCAATGATGAGTGCGATGCCCACTACACTCATGAGTGCACCGCCTTTTAGTTTGGGTTGTTGATGGAATAGCTGCATATACAAACCGGATTAACCAAAGCTTTGGCCCATCTGAAACAGGGGTAGGTACATGGCAATGAGGATGATGCCAACAAAAATACCTAGAAAAATAATGATAAAAGGTTCTAACATGGAAGAGATCAGTGCTGATTGGTGCTCGATATCTTCACTGTATTGTGTGGCAATTTTACCAAAGAAATCAGTCAGTTGGTTCACTTCTTCGCCTACCTTGATCAACGAAACGAGTTTGACATCGTAAATGGGAAACTGCGCCAAACTCCGGTGAAGGCTTTTCCCTTGTAAGATATCGGCTTCGATGCGTTGCAGGGATACTTCAATGGGGTAGAAACGCACCATTTTTTTGCTGAGCTGGATGGCACGTACCAGTGGGATTTTGGACCCGGTAAGCAAGGCCATGGCATTGCAGAGGCGGGCCAAGTAGATTTTTCGGGCCATACCACCGAAAATAGGCATTTTGAGTAAGAGCGCTGCGGTGAGCTTCCGTAACCAGACTTCTTGGCGTTGGAAATAAAACCAGCAAGCGGCTACCAAGAGTGCCAAAGCAATGATAGGCGCATAATGACGGGTGCCTGTGGAGACGGTTACGATAAATTGCGTAATGGCGGGAAGCTCGGCGCCTGAACGCTGGAAAATATCGGCAAACATGGGTACGATGAAATTCATCATGAAGAAAACGGCACCCAACGAGGTTAAGGTAACCATAACAGGGTACATCAGGGCACCGGTAAGTTGGCGGCGTTGCTTGAGTCTTTTCCGATAAAAAAGTGCCAATCCAGCCAATACTTCGCTGAGCTTGCCTGTTTCTTCGCCAATTTGTATGCTATAGTATTCGTAAGGTGTAAAATCGTGGTGCTGCTGAAGGGCTTCGGATAAGGAGCCTCCGGCAATGATCTGCTCTTTGATCGTACTGAGCAACTGCGCCCATTTGGGCTTTTGCTGTTGCACAATGAGTAGCTCTAAGCCCGATTTTAAGTCCATACCGGCTGTGAGCAGCATGGATAGTTCGTGATAAATGGCTTCCTTTTGCTTGTCGCCCAAAGTGGCAAATAAGGCAATATCTTTGTTGAGCCACGCAAAGACGGAGCTCGATGGCGATGGTTTAGTTGGGCTGCTTAGCTGTTGTGCCTTGAATTGTTTAATGTTGATGCCGGCCATAATGTACGTGATACAAACCTAACATTTTTTGGTAGATTTATTAAAGGGAATTAATATAAAAACATTAATTTTCCGCCATGCATCAGCACTTTCTATTTATCGATACGGAGACAACAGGCCTGCCAAAGAAATGGACAAGCCCTTACGCATCGATTAGGCATTGGCCGAGTGCGGTGCAGGTTTCGTGGGTGGTATGCAACCGGAACGGAGAGGAACTAAAACGGGAGAATTTTTATATCAACAATAACGACGTACCCATCCGTGCGGAAGCACAAAAAGTACATGGCTTGGATGCGGCTTACCTCAGCCAGCATGGAACAGCGCGGCAGGTGGCTTTGCAGGCCTTGGCCCACGATATGGAAGAGTACCAGCCGCTGGTGGTGGGGCATTTTGTATTGTTGGATGTACGGGTGCTGGGTGCTGATTTTTACCGTTGTACATGGGATACACCTTTAGATAAAGCACCTTTGTTCTGTACCATGCGCGCTAGTGCCCGGTATGTAAAAAAGCCTTGGATGAAATACCTCCGACTGAATGAGCTATATGAAGAGCTGTTTGATAAGCAATTACCGCGCTTGCATCATGCCCTAACGGATGCGGAAGCAACGGCAGCTTGTTTTTTTGAGCTGATGAAAAGGGGGGAGATTGATGAAGAAGCGATTGCGCGCCAGCAGGAGGAGTTGGCAGAAGGGAGCGGATGGCAAGAGGCCAGTCGCTGGAAGTATGGGCTGCTGGTGGTAACCGTATTGATTTTAATAGCCTGTTTGTTGTTTTTTGTTCGATTTTAATACACGTAGCATGGAAGAAACGGCACTGGAAAGGAATGAATTTTTACCTGAACAAATCTATTCGAAGAAAATAAAGGATTTGGCTTTTCGGGAGCTGGTTACCTGCAAGGGCACGACACCCGTTTTTGAGGCTGCGCAATTGATGGCGGCGCAAAAGGTGAGCTGTTTGTTTGTGACGAGTGAAAGTGGCCATATCGATGGTTTTGTGACGGATATCACCCTGCGCGATCAGGTGCTGGCCAAGCAGGCAGACCCAAGCAAGCCAATCTATTATTTCATGGACCGGGAGATACGGGCTATCCAGATGGATACCTACGTGTATGAGGCCTTGCTGATGATGTACCAAACGAAATCGCGCTATTTGCTGGTTAAATCGGCGGGAAAATATGTGGGCTTTGTGAGCCGGAATAAGTTGATGAGTGAGCAGGCACAATCGCCTTTGGTATTTATCCAATCGGTTAAACTGGCTCGGACAAGCACCGAACTGCAAGATAAATGGGCACGGGTACCCTACATTGTGAATCAATTATTGGGCAATGGGGTGCAGGCTGATATTGTGAACAAGCTGATTACGGCCATTGCCGATACGATTGCCCAAAATGTGGTGGAAGAGGTATTGGCAGAAATGGGAGCGGCACCTTCGAAATTTGTGTTTATGGTATTGGGAAGTGAAGGGAGACGGGAACAAACATTGAAAACGGATCAGGATAATGCCTTGATCTACGAGGATAAGGCGAATGAACACCGGGAAGAAGTGCGCAAGTGGTTCTTGGATTTCGCCACACGGGTGTCTGACAGGTTGAACTTGATTGGTTTTGCCTATTGCACGGGCGGATACATGGCTAGTAACCCGCAATGGACACATTCATTATCGCATTGGAAAGCAAATTACAAGCAATGGATGGAGGATGCACTGCCCGAAACAGCCATTAAGTTTTCGACCTTTTTCGACTGTCGGTTGATTTATGGTGATCCGGCCATCATGGATGACCTGCGCGACTTTTTGGATAAGGAACTGCAACAACCCTTGGAGAAATTTTTTGCTTACTTGGCTAAAAATGCCCTGCAGTATGTGCCGCCATTGGCTTTCTTTAAACCCATTAAAACCATTACGGTAGCCGGGCGCGAGGTGTTTGATATCAAAAAGGCCATGACGCCTGTAGTGGATCTGGTGCGGGTGTATGCGCTGCGCAACCGCATTTTTGTGGAGAATACGGGCGAGCGGATGAAGCTGTTGCGCGATATGGGGGTGTTCTCAGAGAAACAATATCAGGAGCTTCACTTGTCTTATTATTATTTAATGGCCATGCGTTTAAAACACCAGTCGGACGAGATGATTGTAGACAAAGGTTTGCCCGATAATTACATTGCCATCGAATCGCTCACGCGGATTGAACGCGCCACACTGAAAGAGATTTTTAAAACCATTGAGAACTTCCAGGCGGGTATCAGGATTAAGTTTACGAATAATTTACTCGGGTAATTGGAGCATAAAGCGTAAAGAAGTGATAAGTTGTAAGTTTTACGTTGTAAGAAGCAATCTCACCAACAACCAACAACGAACAACCATCGACCATCAAACCACTATATCCAACAGCAGCACACCAATCAGTCCGACGATGGAAACCAGCGACTCCATGATGGACCAGGTGAGCAGGGTGTTTTTGATGCTGAGATTGAAATATTCTTTAAAAAGCCAAAACCCAGAATCGTTCACATGCGAAAAGGCTAAGCTGCCAGCACCCACGGCCAAAACCATCAGGTTAGGATCGGTCCCGGTAGCGGATATGAAAGGTAAGATCATGGCTCCGGCGGTGAGGCCGGCGACCGTTGCCGAACCAATGCAAATGCGGATAACGGCTGCAATGAGCCATCCTAAAGCGAGGGGTGGTATGGGAAGTGCTCCTAAAGACGCAGCAATATCTTCGCTTACACCGGTAGCGGTAAATACTTCTTTCAGTGCCCCGGAACCTGCAATGACTAAAATGACGGTTGCTACATCTTTAATGGCCTGCCCGCAATGGGTCATGAGTTCGTGCATGCTGTGTTTTTCGCGTACCCCCAACGATATAAGGGCATAGGAAAAGGCGAGCATGAGCACGATAGAGGGGGAGCCCAAGAAGGAAAAAAAGCGATGAAAGGTTGGCCCACCGATATGGCTATGCTGCAACAAGGTGGTAGCTATTAGTAGGAGCACGGGCAACAGCGCGGTGAAAAAACTATTGAACGCACTGGGCAACTGTTCTGGGGGCATACTATCGGCCACGAAGGTTTGGAGCGGCTGGGAGGGAATGCGTTTCAAGAATTGGCTGAACAGTGGGCCGGCAATGATAATAGCAGGTACGGCTAAAATAAAACCATAAATGAGTGTCATGCCCATATCGGCATGGAACTGCACCACCAGGGCCGAAGGTGAGGGGTGGGGTGGTAGGAAGCCGTGGGTAACCGACAGGGAGGCGAGCATGGGGAGGCCGATATAAACGGCTGGGAGTTTGTATTGATAGACAATGGAAAAAATGAGCGGCACCATTAAAACAAAGCCTACGCCATAAAACAAGGGGATACCCACAATGAAGCCTACAACCACCATGGCCCATTGGATACGTTTTTGACCGACACAGCACATCATGGTTTGGGCAATTTGCTGTGCGGCACCGCTGATGGCAATGATTTTGCCGAACATGGCACCAAAGGTAATCAGGATGAGTAAAGACGATAGGATATCGCCCATACCTTTTTCGATGGCGCCAGGAATACGATCAATGGATAAACCGAGCAATAAGGCAGCAAATACAGAAACTAGGAGAAAGGCTGGAAAAGGATGGATCTTACAGGTATTAACCAGCAGGATGAGTAAGACAAGGGCGAGAACAATATAGAATAACGTCATGGTAGCTTGTTTAATAAATGGTTGTTGCCAATTTAAGATAATTGTTTTGTTTCAGCAAAAAGTGGAAAGCTTAAAGCGGAAAGCATAAAGAAGTGATAAGTAGTAAGTTCTACGTTATAAGAAGTCTCACCAACAACCATCAACTATCAACGAACAACCAAAAACAAAAAAGGCAGCTGAAAAGCTGCCTTTTTTGTTTTAGTATCCGGGATTCTGTTTTAGATTCGGATTGATGGCGATTTGTGTGCTTGGTACAGGATACAGCTCTTTGTTGGGGTCATTGCTTGGTTCATGATCCCACCACGAGGCTGTGGTATATTTACCAAAGCGAATCAAGTCGGTACGCCGTTTCCCTTCGAAAATAAACTCGCGGCCGCGTTCGGCTAAGAGTTCGTCGAGTGTTAAGGTAGCCGTGGTGTATTTTGCTTTCGACCAATCGGCTGCCGAGAAAGCCCTTTGCCTGCTGGCATTGATCAAATCAACTGCTTCTTGGTTGGCGGTGCCGCCATTTTTACGCATAATGGCCTCCGCCTTATCGAAATAAATTTCGGTGAGCCGGTAAATCATGTAATGATTCTCCCGGTAGTTGTCATCATCCAATGTGCCCGATTTGTACTTGTTAAAACGCGCACCGCTGTTTTCTTCACCCTCGGCCATGCTGCCTTCGCTGGTTTTATCGCCTTCGCTTTCCCTGCGGATGCTGTTGACAAATACCAAAGGTTTGCCGCTCCATTCTTCCGTACCAACAACAGGTGTTTTTGTACCATACTTGTATTGCGGGCCGAATAAGAACCACTCTTTTTTACGGAGATCATTTTCGGCATAGGCATTGAAAGCTGTAGGTACCACCACAAAGGCATTCCAACCACCATAGCCTACATTGAGTACATCTTTCATATAGTCATAACCCATGAAAAATCCGCCCCAATCGAAAGCGAAACCGCCTTTTTGGCTATAGGCAAATTGGAACAGGGCTTCGGGGGCCTGTTGGTTGGTGTTGCTGAAAGTCGAATTCAGGTCGGTAGCCAGTTTGGGACCACCACCTAGGCCGCCGCCATCACCGCTCAAGATTTTATCGCAGGCAGCGATACACTCATCCCACATGGGTTTTCCGGCCCATTTTTCTGCATTCAGGTATAATTCGGCCAACATGGCGTAACCTGCGGCGCGATTAACACGGCCAATCAGGTTGGCAGAGAGGGGGGCTAAGTTGGGTACATTCTCTTCGAGCTCCTTTTGGATATAGGCAAACACTTCTGCACGTGGCTTGGTTTCTGGATTGGTAATATCGTCTGTTACTTGCTCTACAATAGGTACGTTGCCCCAAAGATCCATGATGCGCATATAATGATAGGCCCGGAGTACTTTCAGTTCGGTGATGACTTCATTATATTCCGCTTCTTCCATACCTACTTGATCGAATGGGCTTGCCTGTATTTTTTCTAAGGCATTGTTTACGTATCCGAGGCCAGTCCACATACCGATCCAGGCATCGCGCATCCGCGATTCGTTATCGTTCCAGGTGTGGTAATGCTGCCGAAAATGATCGCCTGCATCGTATCCATGGCGCCCTTTTTGCGGCCAGGCCAATTGATCAGAAGATAACTCGGAATGATAATAATAACCATTACCGCCGGTAGGAGCTAACCAGGATTGCATGTGGGTAATGGGCCGGATGGCCGCCTGAAGAATTTCACGTCTATTGGTGTAAAACTCATCGTTCTTAATTTCGCTATACGGACTCTCGTCCAACTTGGTGCAGGCTTGGTAACCGAAGGCCGAAATGCCGAGCACCACCATATATATACTTTTCTTTAGTGATTTCATTTGTCTTAAAATTAAAATCCAACATTAACTCCCAAGGTGAATGATTTGGTGCGTGGGTAAAATCCTCTGCCGTCGATGCCGGTAGTGAAACCGGTGTCTTCCAATTCAGGATCGATGCCACTATACCCGGTGAAGGTGGCTAAGTTTCGTCCGGATGCGTAGATGCGTAAATTCCGGATGTAATTGGAATTGAGTTTGAACGTATAACCTAAAGTTACGTTATCCAATTTAACAAAGTCGCCTTTTTCCAAATAGTAATCAGAATATTGCGGATCATCATCCAATTGGGCATGGGTGGTGATGGCACTTTTGAAAACGTTGTTTGGAAGCCATTTTTTATTACCGAAATATAGCTCCTTGGTATTTAAGATATCGAAACCGAATTTCCCACGGAAGAATACTGTTAGATCGAAATTTTTATAGCGTAGCGTATTATTGAGCGACATGTTGTATTTGGGTACGCCATTACCGATAACAGTAAGATCATCGGCATTCATTTCACTGGCTAAACCGGTTGATCCGTCGGCTTTATAGAAAAGCCATTTTCCGTCGTCGGTGAAGCCGGCAAAGCGTTTGCCGTAAAAGTTACCTACTTTGCCCCCTTCTTCCAGGCGAATGGCATTCCCGAGGTTACCGGGTGAAGGGAGACCGCCGAACTCCAGGAAGTTGGATTGGAATACATCACTCGAAAGGGTTTTTAAGCGGTTGTTTTGCAAACTTCCGGCAAAATCGATGTTCCAGGTGAAATCGTCTTTTTTAATGGGGGTACCACTCAATACCAGCTCAATACCTTTGTTGGTGATAGACCCCACGTTGGTAAACATGCGGTCGCGTACAAACGAGGGTTGCTGTACGTTATAATCGTACAATAGATCGGTGGTAAGCCGATTGTATACATCGATGGTACCGGACAGGCGGTTTTCTAATAGTGCAAAATCTAATCCGAAGTTCCATTCTGCTTTGCGCTCCCACCTCAGGTTGGGATTGGCATTGCGGGAAGGCCCGAATGTTTGAAAATAGGTGCCGTCTATTAAATAGGTTCCGCCTGTGCTCAATGTCAGGAGCGATTGGTAGTTGGAAATATCTTGGTTTCCGGTTACACCATAACCCACCCGTAATTTCAAGTTGTTGAACAGGTTGTTGTTCTGCATGAATTCTTCTTCACTGATGGTCCAGCCCAGTGATGCTGCGGGGAAGTTACCCCACTTGTTATTGGTACCGAAACGGCTCGACCCTTCCCGGCGTAAAACAACCTGCGCAGAGTACTTACCTAAGTACGAATAGTTGACCCGCCCAAAGAAAGCCACCAAGGTGTTGTCATCCTTAAAACTGCCCATGCCTGGCCGGGGTAGGTTGGTATTGTTGATAGCGCTTCCGCCGCCGAGATCCCAGTCTAACATGGCATCATTGGTGAAACCGTTGTTGTTTACATTGAATTTCTCTAAGGTGCTGTATTGATAGCTATAGCCTAGTGTGGCGTTCAACGAGTGATCGTCTGCAATGATGGTGGAATAATCTAAGGTAGACTCGAAGGTTCTAGACCAAGTGAGGTAATTTGATTTGGCGGCATAACCATAGCCTTGATATTCGGATGCTTCACGTTGATCCCAATCGTTGATAGAACGATAACGCCGGTCGTTGTACTCGTTCCTCACGTACGATCCGAATGCAGAGGCCTTTAATCCCTCGAGGATGTGATAGGTAAACCGGGCATCGCCGCTGATGGTAGATTGATCGCGCATGAAAATACGGTTTTCCAATCTAGACAGCGGATTGTAATTATTATATCCCTGGGTTTCTAGAAATGTTCCATCTGGATTGTAAATGGGTGCGGTTGGATTGCGTTGGATGGCTTGTTCAAAGTCTGTTCCTGTTGTTTTTCCGTAGTCGGCCGAGCTTAAGTCATCGTTTACACCGCCTCCAAGGAGATTGGCCTTGCTCAGATTGGCGGCCAGGTTGAACTGCATTTCCAGATGATCTTGGAAGCCTTTCTGATTGACATTAACGCGGCCACCGAATTGGCGCCGGGTATTTTCTTTGGCAATACCTTGTGCATCGTTGAAATAGACAGAAGCCCGGTAATTCGATTTTTCGTTACCGCCAGATGCAGCCAAATTGTGGTAATGGCTGAAATTGTCTTTTTTGATGAGTTCATCATACAGATCGGTTGAAGCACCTAAGTCGAGGTCTTCGCCAATGATTCCTTGTTTGATTAAGTCTCTGAATTCGCTAGCTGTTAGGTATTCCGGTTTTTTATCAACCGATTCATGTTGAATATAAGTGGAATAATCATAGCGCGGTTCGCCGGCTTTCCCTTTTTTTGTGGTGATCAGAATAACCCCTGCATTGGCTCGTGTACCGTAAATGGCCGCAGCCGATCCGTCTTTTAATACAGAGAACGATTCGATATCGTCTTGTTGCAACAGATCGAGATTGCCACCGGGAATACCATCGATAACAACCAGCGGTGTGGTACCTCCTTTTAGTGAGTTGATACCCCGTAGTTGGATGGAACTGGATGAGTTGGGGTTATTTCCTTGTGTTCGGGTAATATTTAAACCGGCCACTTTACCTTGAATAAGATCCATGGGCGAGCGTGAACCACCGGCATTAAAATCTTCTGCCTTCACATTGGCAACGGCAGAGTTGATTTCACTCCTCTTCTGTGTTCCGTACCCAACAACAACTACTTCTTCGAGGTTATTGCTTTCTTCTTCCAGGGCAATGTTAACAATGGATCGGTTGCCAATGGCTTGCTCTGCTTTATTAAAACCGATATAGCTGAAAACGAGCACATCGGTGCTGGCAGCCTCTATTTTGTAGCGGCCATTCTCATCTGTGGTAACACCTTTTGTACTGCCTTTTATGATGACAGAAACACCCGGAAGGGGCGATTGATCGGTAGCACTGGTTACGGTACCACCGATGGCTTTTTGTTGCACTTGAACCGTATTGGGGTGGTTTTTTATCCAAGTGGCGTGCGCTGCTGTTGGGCTCAATGGGCTCCCAACGGCGAGCAATAAGGCCAAGCCTCCGGCTAAGGCCTTGTTTTTCATGGGTTTGTTTTTTTGATAGGTCATAAATGTTAAAATTCAATGAATAAATGAATCTAGTTTTTATTTCAATAGTTATCCGTTCCGTCTAAATCGATTTAGCGGATTGGGAAAAGAAAATAGAAATGAAAAAGCTTGACTAGATGGATGGTCAGCTAAAGTGTTTTAATTTGAAATGCAACGATGTTTTGTTCATGTTTTCAAGGGTTTTTGTTAGTATGTTAAAAATTGTTAATATCAGGCTAACTTCATAATAAAAAAGTTAAAATCAAAGAACTTTTTAAAAAAATGGTAATTGTAATCGGATTGTTAGTGAGGAAATAGTGGGAAAAAAACACCTATCATGCTGCATTTGTTTCAGTTAAATCTTATCTTTATCGCGACCATTTATGCAATCGTGCAAAGCTTTGCGCTCATGAATGCTATAAAAGCAAATAATAATTCATTTGAATGAAACGGAATCGAATTTCTATTAAAGATATTTCCAAAGCATTAGGGCTTTCTAATACAACCATCTCCTTTATTTTAAATGGGAAGGCTGAAGAGATGCGTATCAGTACACAGGTGGCCGAAAGGGTGTTGGCCTATGTAAAGGAAGTAGGTTATACACCCAACTATCTGGCACGTGGATTGGTAACGGGCAAAACAAATACCATTGGTTTTATCGTAGAAAGCATCGGAAATTCATTTTTCTCGCAAATTGCCTCTTTAATTGAGGAGCAAGCCTATAACAATGGATATAAAATTATTTATAGCAGTACCAATGGCGAACAGAGGAAAGCACTGGAGCTCATTCGTATGTTTCGGGATAGGGGGGTAGATGGTTATATCATTTGCCCTACGGAGGGATTGGAAGATGAAATTAACCAATTAAAGGAAGAAAATAGGCCTGTTGTGCTTTTCGATCGTTATTTACCCGATGTTGATTCACATTATATCGGTACGAATAATGAAGATGCCATGTATGAGGCATGCCGGCATTTAGCGGATCATGGCAGGAAACACATTGCCTTGGTGACAACCGATTCGCAGCAAACGCAGATGTTGGGCCGTTTAGCGGGATACAGCCGATTGGTCAAAGAGAAAGGGCTGAACGCGTATATCCTACAGATTCCTTATGAAGAGCGGAAACAGCGTTTACCTGGAGATTTGGAGACCTTTTTGAACCAGCACCCCCAGCTAGATGCCATTTGTTTTGCTACGAATTATTTAGCCATTGGCAGTTTAGAGGTGATGCGCGAATTACAGATCTCGATTCCGGATCGCATAGCTGTTATTGCTTTTGATGATAACGAGGTATTGCGCTTATTTCAACCGGCTGTTACAGCTGTTGAGCAACCTTTGGAAGATATGGCTAAATCTATTATTGATAGGCTACTGGTGGATTTGAAGCTGGGCAAAGTAACCGAAAAGACAACACATAAGGAATTGCCCGGGCGGTTGATTGTGCGCGCATCTTCTGGAAAGTAGTTATTCGTTGTTGGTTGTTAGTTGTTGGTGAGACTGTTTCTTATAACGTATTACTTAAAACTTATCACGTAAAACTTATCGCTTCCACCGCGGGATGTCCACATCAAACCCAAAAAGATCCAAAGCGCGTGCTACGGTGTGTGTAATCATTTCGTCTATGGATTGTGGCTGCATGTAGAATGCTGGAACAGGCGGCATCACGATCCCACCCATTTCCGTTACTTGAAGCATGGTTTTGATGTGCCCTGCATGCAAGGGTGTTTCGCGGAAAAGCAACACCAATTTACGACGCTCCTTTAACGTTACATCGGCGGCTCTGGAAAGCAAAGAACTGGTTACACCGGTTGCAATTTCAGATAGCGTTTTTACAGAACATGGTGCAATGAGCATACCGGTGGTTTTGAACGATCCGCTGGCGATGGCTGCACCGACGTCGGCCAGGGGATATACTTTATCTGCCAATGAAACCAGCTGATCATGATGGTAGGTGGTTTCATAACTGCGCACCATCTCTGCTGCTTTGCTGATTACCAAGTGGGTTTCTATATCCAATTGGTGCAACAGTTCTAGGGCTCTAATGCCATACTGAATGCCCGTAGCGCCGCTAATTCCCACAATGATTCGTTTTTTATCCATGTCTGCTGTAAAGGTACAAAGGTAGAAATTTTTCGGGGTCGGCAACAGTGCTATGCGTACGTATGTGTCATTTATTATAGGCCGTGTAAAAAAATTCGATAACCATGGTGATTAGCTGCTTGGTTTCATTAAATTGCGCTTTATATAAACCGTCGGAAAAAATAATGAACAGACCAAAAAATTAATTAACAACCATTATGAAACGTAAAGAATTTATTAGAAACACTTTAATTGGAGCCGCTGGAATAACGATTTTGCCTAGACATGTTTTGGGTGGACAAGGGTTTTTAGCACCAAGCGACCGGATTAACCTTGGGTTTATTGGAACGGGGAAGCAGAGTATGCACTTGCTAGGTGCCATTAGTCAGTGCAAAGAAACAACGGTATTGGCTGCAAGCGATGTAGATCAGCAAAAACTGCAGCGGTTTTTAGCAGCAGCCGTTGCTGAAAATAAGAAAAAAACTGCTGCCACAGTGGATGCTTATGCCCATTACCGCGAGCTGTTGGAGCGTAAGGATTTGGATGCGGTGGTTATCGCTTCTCCAGATCATTGGCATGCGCAGATGGTTGTGGATGCAGCGAAAGCTGGAAAAGATATTTATTGTGAAAAGCCGCTTTCGCTGACCATTGCTGAAGGCAGGGCCATGGTGGATGCCACCCGGAAGTATAAGCGCGTATTTCAGACTGGAAGCATGCAGCGATCATGGAAAGTGTTTCGGGATGCGGCCAATTTGGTAAGCAATGGCTATATCGGTACATTGAAAGAAATCAATGTTTCAGTTGGTAAGCCTGTAAAGGCCTGTGATCTGCCTTCTATGCCGACACCTGCTTATTTGGATTGGAACAATTGGATTGGCCCTTCTTTATACCGGGCTTATCATCCGGTATTATCACCGCCATTAGGAGATGAAAGCTGGGCGGGTTGGCGCAATTACCGCGATTTTGGTGGGGGGTATATTACCGACTGGGGCGCCCATATGTTTGATATTGTGCAATGGGCTTTGGGGATGGACGATTCTGGCCCAATAGCATTTGTGCCACCTGAAACACCCGATGCTGACGAAGGTTTATATTTTAGCTATGCGAATGGTGTACGGGTAAACCACAAAAATTGGGGTACAGGTAATGGAATACAGTTTGTGGGCGAAGAGGGAACGATTGAAGTGACCCGTCAGTTTTTACGGTCTAAGCCCGATTCGATTGTGAACACCGTACTGAAGTCGGCTGATAAAAAGGTATACCATAGCGATAATCACTATCAAGATTGGATTGATGCCATTAAAAAGAGATCGAAACCCATTGCAGACGTAGAGATAGGCCATCGTACGGCTTCAGTATGTAATGCGGTAAATATTGCCTATGAATTGCAACGGCCGTTGAAATGGAATCCTAAAAAGGAGCTGTTTGATGATGCCTATGCGAATCGGATGATTTCCAGACCCTATCGGGGTAAATGGAATTTTACTGATTTTTAAGATGAGAATGGCAGTAGTGTGCCAGCTGTTGACCAGCTGGAAACACAATTGTTTTTCTATAAATGGCATTTATTATTCCAACTTTTTCTGTCGTCGTTCTGTTAAATATTTCCGGATAGGTAGATCGTATAATTTCATGACGAGGTAAGCCAGAGCCACTAAGAGTATGGTTCCGACGATAACGATATAGGTCAGTGTCGTACTATCGGGTTTATTGGTGATAAGATAATGGCCGAATATCCAGATAGCTGCGTAATGGGTCATGTACAGCGGATAAGATATTTTTCCAGCGAATACGCATATGCCTTTCCATTTAGCGGATAATGCAGTGCCGGCACCCAAAGCAACCAGGAGCGGAAAATAAAAAAGCACGACGAGCGCTTCGGCCACCCAATTCCAAGTGAAATGGGGCATGATAAAAGCGAGTATCAACAAGAGGCTTAAACCTACAAAGCCCAGGCGATTTTTAATGATCCAGTTAGACCGATATATCAGTAAGCCGGCTGAAAAGGAATAAGCGAGGCGAGCCCCTCCATGCCAGAAGGTGTCGCCGTTCCATCCACCTAAGAGGTTTCCTGTACGATAGCTGATCCAACCGAGTAGGATAGCCGCTAGGCATGTGAGCAGCAATAAATAACGCCGATTGAGCTTACACAAGATAAATGCATAAGCGATATTGGCGATGTATTCCCAAAAAAGAGACCATGAAGGTGCGTTGAGCCCAAAGAGATTAAAGGCACGATCTTCCATGGCCGGAAAAGGGATGAGCAAAATGGAATAGAGGAAGAGAAGGAAGATTTTTCCGGTGCTATATGTTGCAACGGTATTTTCGAATGGATCCATTAAAAAGGCGATCAGCCCTAAAACAGCGCCTAATATCACCAAGGGATGTAAACGAATCAAACGTGATTTAAAGAACTCCATGCTGCCCATTTTTTTGATCCGCTGATCATAGGCATAGGCGATAACAAAGCCCGATAGGCAGAAAAAGAAATCAACAGCTAAGAAACCATGGCCAATAAAATTTTGGGTGGGGTCTGTGTAGATCCACTCCATAAAGTGAAAAACAACGATGGCCAATGCTGCAATGCCTCTTAATCCGTCTAAGACGTCGAAATGTTGTTTGGTTTGTAAAAGTTGCGGGCTTAGTTTTTCCATCTTGCCCAATATTACAGAATAATGTTGGTTTGGGCAAGCATGCTTAATCGGCCTTGGAAACTCAAAGATGAAGGGGGCATCTTTTTTTAGATGACCCCTTCTTTGCTCCATATGATTATTGTGGCCCCAAAACGGTTCCCTCTGCCGGTACGATGAGTGGAGGTAGATTGTTTTCTGCACCGGGATAACCTATATTCTGATTAATAAGACCCTGACTGTTGGTGTTGATTGAATTTGCGGGTATAGGCCAAAGAATATGGTGTACGCTGATTTTATATTCGGCCCATTTGTGTGAAACACCTTTGTTATAGAAGTTGCTTCGGGCATTTACCTGATCAAACCAGAAATTAATACCTTCTTGTTTGATGTTGGATCCTGCACCACCGGGGCCGGAAATATTTTCCAAATGGTATACCCGTCCACCAAAAATTTCACAAGGTTTTCCGGTTCTGGCATAGATATAAGAAATACGGACTAGTTCAACATGTCGGTTTTCTTCGTAATACAGCTCCCGGGCACGCTCATCTAATATTTCGCCCATATTGATGTCGCCCGCGGTTAATGGCTCTGCTCCCGCACGCGTCCGTACCTCGTTTATAGCTTCGGCAGCGAGTTGCGGTTGATCTTTCCAGTAATAAGCTTCAGCCAAAAGCAAATAGACTTCGGCCGAACGGTAAATGTACCAAGGTGTTTCTCCGCCAGCCCAAGTGGTTTGTAAGGGGTCTGGAACAAAAAGCTTGTATTGCGGCCAAGAATACCACATCCGGATAGTATCTTCAACACTCATGGAAGGGCTTTTTACGAAATTTTTACCATACCAAGGATTGTTGCTTTTTTTCAGATCGACATTATTATACCGTAAGTCTTCCATTCTGCGCCAGCTATCTTTGTTCAAGATGCCTCGTGTATCATTAGCTTCTTTATCTTTTCGCCAAATTTCATTGGTGTAATACCATGTAGGACGAAGCCGGCCAATACCTCTGCCGTAAGTTTTATTGAGATTCAACTCTGGATCTGTTTCGTCTGCTGCTGGTGTGATGCTGGTACCGGTTCGTCCGTCGGGTGTTTTAATACCGTTTCCATTCCAATATGGTACCGCATTACGCATTGTCTGAATGCGATCCGAACCGTCTACGTCCGGGTAGGATACCACATACATCAATCCTTCTGTATTAGACATATCTAGCTTGGCTTCCACACTATGTAAATCAAACATCAAATTGGTGTTTGGTTTATCCTTGTTGGATGTAAATCGGTTCTTCATGAGTGGGTGGATAGCGACAATTTCTTTCCCTACTTGGATGGCCCGATCAAAATCACCCAATACCATACAAATTTTCATCAACAACACTCCACAAGCGGATTTGGATGTCCTGCCGCGATCTACTTTCTCTGGAACCCATTGATAAGCAAATTCTAAATCTTTGCGCATACGTTCTAATATGCTCCACCGATCGTAACTGTAAAAATCCGTCTTTGGCTCGCTGATTTCCCAATCAATGTAGGGTACATCGCCAAATTGGTGGGTTAGTTTATAATAGCGGTATGCCCGTTGAAAATAGGCGGCGCCCAGAACCGCATTTTTTTCGGCTTCATTTTCGAAGCTAGCCTGGTCAATCCGGGAAATCACCACATTTGCATATTTGATGGCTTTATAGCCTTCGTACCAATACCAACCTATCCGGGTATTATTTACGTTGTTTAATTCTGCGTCTGGTAAAAGGGCCAAATCCATATTCATTTGTGGGCCGGCTTTATCGGTAGTCCCTTCTACAGCGATGTCTGATTGAATCATCTCTGTTAAAATGGGAGCGCCATCGCCAAAATATTCATGCCGCATATTCCGTTCACAAGCTGTAAGGGCTGAGTACATACCCTGTGCATCAGATAAAGCTACGCCGGGTTCATAAAAAGACAAGGGTTTTGGTTCGAGCCATGCTTTACTGCAACTGTTTAATAAACCTGAAGTGATGATGGCTATGATGGTAATTCTGGTTGAAATCATTTTCTGTTTCATTTTCGTATGATTTTAAATTACAATGTTAGGTTAACACTTAGGTTGTAGGTACGTGGTGTAGGCATACCACCGAGGTCGTCATTGTCGTAAGACTCCGGGTCGCCAAAATTCCAATGTGGTGCCCAGACCGCTACATTGCGAACGGTTGCCGAGATACGGACATGCTGTAAGCGTGCTTTTTTTAACAATTGTTGCGGTAAACTATAAGAAAATGCTACATTATCTAGACGGATAAAAGAGCGTTCTACGTAATTGCTCCCCCCATTTTTAGACCCAATGCGGGCATAATCATTGATGGGGTTTTCTGGTGTCCAGCGTGGTTGAGCATAATCGGATGTTCGATCGGAGAAACCAGCGTTGTTTGCGGCGCGATTGAATGTGTCATATTGGCCCCAATTGGAGTAGACGAGGCATGCAAATTCAAAATGTTTCAAGAACCTGAACTCATTGCGCAATGACCAACGGAACCGTGGCGTAGTGTAATGTTGAAACACTTTGTCTTCTTCCTCCGTAAGAAAGCCATCATTGTTTTGGTCTTTATATTTAAAATCGCCAGGTTGCATGCCATACTTTTCGGCTTCTTCTTCCTCGCCAATTTGCCAAACGCCTATGCGCTCGTAATTCCAGATTCGATCGGGATCCTGTCCGATAAACCATCTGTTTTTGATATCATCCTTTTCGCGTTGGCCGATGACATTTCCTTGTGCATCGATGATATCTTCCATATCGCCATATAATTTTTTGATTTTACGACGATTGAGAGCAAAATTGAATGCCGCGTTCCACTCAAAATTTTTACGTCGGATGATATTGCTATTCAAACTTATTTCGAAGCCTTTATTTTCTAGTTCGCCTAGGTTAGCGGCAACACTGTTGAAGCCAATAATATCGGGTAAGGCCCGGTCTACTAAAAGATCTTTGGTAGTTGCGGTATATACATCAATGCTTCCACCAATTAGGCTATTAAAAAGGGAGAAATCGAGCCCGAGGTTGTAGGAGGATTTGTTTTCCCATTTAAGGCCCAAATTGGCCATTCGGTTTACGTACAATTGCGAGGAGAGGTAGATATTTCCTGATTGATCGATATAAGGATGTAAACCGGAGGTCATATCTGATAAGGCATCGTATTGGCCAATATCGCGGTTCCCGTTTTTACCCCAAGAGAGGCGTAATTTGCCAAAATCGAGCCAATCGACAGCGTTACTCATGAAATTTTCGGAAGAGAAATTCCATGCGAGTGCCAAGGCTGGGAATGTGGCCCGGGGATTTTGTGCTCCAAATGCGGAATAACCATCCCGACGGATAGAGGCTGTTAACATATAGCGATCATACAATGAATAGAATAAACGAGCCATTAATGCATCGCCCGTTCTATACCGATCATCGCTTTCAATTTTTGGAACAGTACCTGCTTGGACGCGGTGATAACCCAAAACATCACTTGGACTGTAACCAGAAGTGGTTGTTTTTGTTCGCCAGAATTGTCCCTTTTCTGCATTTTGTAGCAAGGTTACTTCAAAATGATGGATATCAAAATCTTTTTTCCATCGGAGCACATTATCTACTTGCCAATTGTATGTTTTTTCGTGGGTCCGTTCGGAGCTGCCTCCTTTGCTTACCCATTCTGGATTTTCGGTTGACTCATGGTTGAAATATTCATGCCACGTAAATGATGGGGTAAAATTGACTTGATATTCGATTCCGAATGGCAAAGAGACGATTCCATAAAGACTGGCATTCATGGTATTGTATGTACTTTTGCGATCCCTGAATTGATTGTCGTAAAAAGGGTTGACGGGTGTCGGATCGCCTGTTGGCAGGCGTTGGTTCGGGCTCGTTGGATCGCCTATATTGTTTGATCCATAGGGCGAAATATTGGTCGATTGATGCCAGTCGACTGCCAGAAACCCTTCCTCTCGAGCAGCAAAGTTGGCATGGACACCCGCACGTAAAAAGGATGTGATTTTCGATTCTAGATTTAAACGTGAACGGTAATTTTTAAATTGATCGCCAACAATAACACCTTCTCGGTTCACGTGGTTAATTGACCAATAATAGGTAACGTTATCGGTACGATTGGAAATGCTTGCTGTATAATCTTGTTGAAATCCTTTATGGAATACGAGGTCTTGCCAGTTGGTTATTCTATTGGCTAAGTAGTTGTTCACTTCGGGCGTTTTCAGATCTAAACGGGATAACCAAGTTCGTATCAGTTGTTCTTCTGTTACGGAGCTTACCGGATCATTTTGATCATAGTTATACCAATCGAGTTGACTAACGCCATTCAGTAATCTGGGATCGACAAACATCTGGGGATACTGTTCTAAATATGCGGGGGTTTGTTTGCCAACCTCGTAATCATAACGATAGGCGAGGAACTCTTCGGCTGTCATGACCCGTGGCATGTTGGCGTTTTCAACAAATCCTACATTGGTGTTGAACGTGATGCGTGGTTTTCCGCTGGTTCCTTTTTTTGTAGTGATTAGCACTACACCGTTGGCTGCTTTTGCTCCGTACACTGCTGTAGCACTGGCATCTTTCAATACATCGATGGATTGGATATCGTTCGGATTGAGGTCCGCAAATGTTCCATCAAAAATGACACCATCTACCACATTGAGTGGGCTCGCGCCAGCCTTCAAGGTTCCTCTTCCGCGAATTAAAAGCGTTGCATCACCTTTCGCTTTATTCCCTTGGCCAATAATCATTCCGGCAGCATTGGCACGCAACAGATCTTGTACTGATCGAGGTGCTTGTGCTTCTAGCTTTTCTGTCCGTACTGTTGCGATGGCTCCCGTTAAATCCTTTCTTTTGGCCGTACCATAACCAATGACCACTACCTCATCTAGGTTTTGACTATCTTCTTGTAAAGTGACGTCAATGAGATTGCGATTATTGGTTGGTATATCCTGACTTTGGTACCCTGTATATGAAAAAGTTAAGGTGGTGTTTCTGCTCGACACCGTTAACGAATAGTTGCCTTCTGTATTCGTTGTGGTACCTCGATTGGTTCCTTTTTCAATAATGCTTACACCAATTAAGGGTTCGCCTGTGAGGCTCTTAACGGTGCCGGAAATAGTTGGTGGCTTGGGTTGCGCAACCGAATGTAATGCCCATAAAATAAGCACTATATTGCTTAAGAGGGCTTTGATGTGTAGCTTAATTTTGATTGGTCCTTTCATTGCATACAATTTTAGTTTATTGAATTGGGTAAATTTAAACCGATAGCATAATAAAGGTTATATACCCTAGGTATATGCAAGGATGTAATTGTGTAAAACGGCTAATATTGGTTAAATGTCTATATTATATCATATGCAATCGGTTTCATTATCTAAGGTAATGGTTTTTGTAACAAAAATGTTTGGTTTTGTTAAATAATTTTTACGATAACGTTGTCGCTTATGCTAATGGTTTAGATGTTCTTTAATGAGATAAATAGTAATTGTAGATATATTAATATAGTGAAAAATGAGATATGATGACTCAGAAATGTAGAGATTTATGTTCTACATTCCTATACACCTAACATTCGCTGGGCCTTATTAATCGTTTTTCGTAAATCAATACCTTTCCCTAACACACCTTTGAACAAGTCTCCAGTTTCTTTTAGACGGTCAATGGCATTGTTTAGGGTAAAATCGCGCATGTTTAAGCCCGGCTTTACTTCATCCCAACTGAGCGGCATGGAGACTGTTGCACCGGGTTTGGGGCGTAGTGAATAGGGGCCTGCGATGGTGGCTCCGGGCCTGTTCTGAAGAAAATCGAGGTACATCTTTCCTTTACGGCTTTTTACTTTCCGCTCTAGCGTGGTAAAGTCTGGAATTTGCTGGTGAACCAAACTGACAACGAGCTTCGCAAATAATTGTGATTGTTCGTAGGTGTATTTGGCAGCTAGCGGAATGTAAATGTGTATCCCCGTGGAGCCAGATGTCTTCGGATAACATGGAACATCCATGTCATCTAACACTTTTTTTACTTGTTGAGCTGCCTCAATGACCTGTTCAAAAGTATTTTTATCAGGATCCAGATCGATTACACAATAATCCGGATTGTTGGGCGATTGAACCCGACTGAACCAAGGATTCAGCTCGATGCATCCTAGTGAAGCCATCCAGAGTAATGTTGCCTCTTCGTTACCAACCAGATATTCTTTGTGCTCGCCTTCACTAGTCGTATAGGGATAGGTCTTAGCCCAATCGGGCGCTTTCCCTTTTACATCTTTTTGATAAAAACTTGGGCCGTTGATACCGTTTGGAAAGCGATTCAGTGACATGGGTCTGTCTTTTAAATATGGAAGGATAAATTTGGCCATACGGTAATAATAATTGAACATGTCGCGCTTGGTAATGCCCTCATCTGGCCAATAAATTTTACTGAGATGGGTGAATTTAAGTTCGTGGCCGTTTACCTGGCGTACTTGTGTTTCTTCTTGGGGGTTTAATAATGTACGGCGCTCGTTTTTGGCCGGTTTGGTAGCTTCGGATAAATCTTTATGCTCGGTTTCTGCTATCGTTGTTTCTGTGTCTGTAGGAACTTCTAATGTAACGTCTTGTGCACTTTTATCACTCCGCATACCTTTAAAAGATGCCTGCCTAAACAATCCTTCGCTGGTAATTTCGGCAAAGTTCACTTCGCATACCAATTGCGGTTTTAACCAAGTGGGTTTCGCCCCAAGCCTTTGAGGTCGGAATCGGGAAGGCTTATCTATATCAGGAGCTGTGGTGAACGGTATCCGATCGGTAATCAATGGCCTAAATTGTTTCATCATCTCTTTTTGTGCTTTATCTGAAAAGCCCGTACCTACTTTGCCTGCATAGCGCAATTTTTTTCCTTCATAGACACCCAATATCAAGGCGCTGAATGCCTTCGATGTACCGGCGTTCTTGGTGAACCCGGCAATAACTACTTCTTGGCGACGTTGAACTTTAATTTTTAGCCATTCTTTTGAGCGCCGATCGGCAGTGTACATGCTATCTGCCTTTTTTGCCATGATACCTTCTAAACCAACTTGTTCTGCGGCATCAAAAAAATCAATGCCACGAGCGGCGAATACTTTGCTTTGTCGGATCTGGTCATCATCAGTGGGGAGGATATCTTGTAAAATGGCCTGTCGTTCTAGTAAGGGTAGGCGCATCAAATTCTTTCCTTCGTACCATAGAATATCAAAAACATAATATACCAGATCGCCATCAGCTTCACTTCTCCAATTTTGTAATGCGCTAAAGTTGGATAAGCCTTTATTGTTTAATACGACGATTTCTCCGTCAATAACGGCATTGATTTTCCAGGTTTTTAAGAGATCGATAATGGGGTAATATTTATCAAAAGGGATGTTGTTGCGCGAAATAAGCTGTACTCCTTTTTTATCTACATGAGCAAGGGCACGATAACCATCCCACTTGACCTCATATACCCAGTCGGGATCATCGAAAGGTTCGTTAACTAAGGTTGCTTTCATAGGCTTTACCTGAGTGGGTGCGGGAGATGAAGGCGCTTCTTTCAATGTGGCGGCTACGTTCACCCTTTGCTGTTGCTTGCTTTCGGCCACCTCATTGGCAATATGTTCATCTGCTGGTTGCTCTGCTTGTTTGTTGGTTTTATTTCGCGTATGTTTTGTTTCTTGGTGGCCGTTCTGCCATATTTGATTGCTGTTTTTTTCTACTTGCTTGATGGTATCGCCCGAAAGAACTGATTTATCTTTTTTGGTTATGTCGGCCTTGCTGGCGAACTCGTCTTTGTGTTTAATCAGTAACCAGCCATTTTCACCCATGCCCTGCGTTTTTACCAAAGCATACTCACCCTCCAATTTCCTGCCATGAAGACGAATTTTGACCGAACCTTTAGCTAGCTCATTTAATAAGTGTTTTTCCTGTTCCCTTTTGCTGCTGAAGGATTCGATTGGCTCGTAAGTGCCTTCGTCCCATACAATGACTGTTCCACCTCCATATTGGCCTTTTGGAATCACGCCTTCGAACAAGCGATAATCCATTGGATGATCTTCTACCATCATGGCTAGTCTCTTGGTTTGTGGATCGGTAGAGGGGCCCTTAGGTACTGCCCAACTTTTAAGTACACCACCCATTTCCAAACGAAAATCATAATGTAAACGAGAAGCAGCGTGCTTTTGGACAACAAAAGTGAGGTGTTTCTTATTGGGACTTTTTCCGGAACGTGGTTCGCTTGTTTTTTTGAAATCCCTTTTTTTCTTGTATTGATCGAGCGCCATATCCAAATCATGTTAGCGATTGTATGATCATTAACAATTTCTTGGTCGATGAGTTTTCTGATGATTGTTTTAACCCCGGAGAAAGTGTGTTTCTACGGGGCATTTGGATAGGCTATTTCATTGTTACCTTGTTAATATATTCGATAGCAACGTTTCAGCGTCGGGGTGACTATAGTCGGCCATACCTTCGTGTTTAAAGGCGATTTGTCCGCGCTTATCTAAAATAACCGTGGTGGGAATTCCAGACCCTAAAAATTCGGGCGGAATGGGGGTATTCGGAGTATAAGTGGGTAAGCTATACTGATTCTTTTCCATGAATTGGAGTGCCTTTTTTAAATTTCCGTCTGTTTCTACGATTAGAAATACGAAATCTGGACTGTTTTTCTTCTTATCATAGAGTGCCTGAATGGATGGCATCTCTGCGATACAGGGTGGGCACCAAGTTGCCCAAAAATTGATAAAGACTACTTTTCCTTTTAATGCAGCTAACGATACGGTCTTTCCATTTGCATCTCGAAAAGACACGTGATCAAAAGGAGCTACAGTAGTCTTTTCTATAGGGGCGGCTTCACTGTCTGGTTTAAAGAAGCCCAATGCCATGAAACTTTTTAATACAGCAGATTTAGCCTTTGGACTGATGAACATGGTGATTGTAAATAAAGCAATTAAAACAGTAAATAGATTGCTTAGGGTGAACCATTTTTGTTTTGTTTTTATAGATGGTGTTTTCATTTTATTTGTTAAAATAAGTATGCACGTCAGTTCCTCATATTATAGATATGCGTGCTTAGTTGGATGATTAAATTATAATAATTGCCTGGGTGAATATGAGCCAATCAGATGCGCAATTGGCAGTACCGTATATAACGACTGGGGGGAGTAAATGAATTTTGCTGATGAATAACAATAGGAATGCCTTTCAATTTCCACAAAAGAACAGCTGTTATTGCAATAAAAACAAGCAAAAAAAAACAGACAATAGGATTTGGTAAGTGATTTTTAATGGTATGGATGGTGTGACTTACCATTTGTGAACAGGGAGTCTTATTGAAAGCTGTTAAATGGTTGCCTTGATGTGGTACCTGTTTTTCCTGGTAATGGTTTGGAATTGCTTGATGTAACGAAACCCGTAGCCATTGTTTGATTGGACAGGAAGAAACTGCCATGGATAGAAGTAGGCCCCAGAGGAGAATGAGCTGTTTGCTTTTAATTGGAACACTTCTAACCATAAAGACAAATATAGACGAAAGAAGCATATTTATGGTGTTTATCATGTCTCATTTTTGTTGCAAGCGTTGTTGGGCAACGCGCGCAAGCAAAAAGCCTCATTCATTGTTATAAATTAAAAAGTAATGATTTATGATCCATTTACCGTTATACTTACCGGGGAGAGACCATATTCGGTCTGCTGATATTCTAGCTGTGGATATTGGTGGTACCAAAACAAGTTTTGGATTTTTTGAAGTACGAAAGGGAACGGTACACTTGGTACGGGAAATAACTTATCCATCAAAAAAATATACATCTTTCAACGAGCTATTAGTACAATATTTGAAAGAGCAATCTGTTGCTCAATTCGATGTGCTCTCTATTGGTGTGGCAGGACCGGTGGTTGATAATGGGGTACAGCTCACCAATTTATCGTGGGAGATTGATGCTGCAAAAATAAAAAAAGAGCACGAAATTGCTGCGGTATATTTATTGAATGATCTGGAGGCCACCGCTTATGGATTAGTGGGAATAGAACCGGATGACTTGGCTAAAATCCATGTTGGCAATCAAAAAGAGGGTAATATGGCTATTTTGGCACCAGGAACTGGTTTAGGAGAAGCAGGATTATTTTGGGACGGTACATACTATCGCCCTTTTGCTACAGAAGGCGGGCATAGTGAATTTGCGCCACGCACGGAATTGGATATAGAATTGTTTCATTACTTGCGAAAAGAAACACCATTAATTAGTTGGGAACACCTTATTTCTGGTGATGGCATCTATCGGATTTATTGCTTTTTGCGAGATATGAAAGGATATAAGGAACCTTCTTGGCTTACAGATAAATTAGCAAATGAAAATCCAGCAGCAGTAGTAAGCCATACGGCGATGCGCGAACTGAATGAAGCTTGTGCAAAAACGATGCGGCTTTTCGTAACCTATATGGCGCGGGAGGCGTCTAGCTTGGTATTAAAACTTAAAGCGACTGGCGGATTGTTTTTAGGAGGTGGTATACCTCCCAAAATATACCCCTTGTTGCGAAGCGAATTATTCTATCAGCAATTTATACAAAGCGACCGGATGGGTGAATTGCTACAAGACATTCCGATTTACGTTACATTGGACAGTAAAGCAGCATTGATAGGAACGGCTTATTTCGGTGCATTTGGAAACAAGTGCTAAATGATTTCGATTTTGTTTACACAATCGATTGCGTTTAATCTGATTTTGGTAATGCACATATTAAATCTTAAAATTGATGTTATATTGTATTCCTCAGTGAAGATTACTCATTTTAAACCGTAAGAGAAGCAATGATGATAGCAAAGATCTTGAAAAAAACGTTCTATGGTGTTTTAGTCGTTCTTCCTTTTTTTTATCCATCTCAATTGACGGCTCAAAGAAAAGTGTCCAAACCCAATCTGATTTACATTTATGCAGATGATTTAGGCTACGGAGATATAAGCGCTTATGGTGCCACAAAAATGAACACGCCGAATTTAGATCGTTTGGCTGCCAGCGGCGTTCGTTTTACAAATGCGCATGCTACTTCCGCTACCTGTACACCTTCGCGCTTTGCACTGATGACAGGTGTTTATCCCTGGCGACAACAGGGGACAGGTATTTTGCCTGGAGATGCGAAACTAATTGTTCCTACGGATCGGATTACCTTGCCAAAAGTATTTAAGCAAGCGGGATATCGAACAGCGATTATCGGGAAATGGCATTTAGGTCTTGGAACACAGGTGCAAAAAAATTGGAACACAGCTATAACACCTGGCCCGAATGAGGTTGGTTTTGATTACTCGTTTATTTTTCCTGCTACGGCCGACCGTGTACCTACTGTATTCTTAGAAAATCATCACGTATTGGCTTTGGAAGAAAGCGATCCGATAGTGGTAGATTATAAGAAAAAAGTTGGAAATGACCCAACCGGTAAGGAACACCCTGAATTATTGAAGATGCAATCTTCCCCTGGACATGGACATAACCAGACCATTGTGAATGGCATTGGCCGCATTGGATATATGAGTGGGGGAAATAAAGCGCGGTGGGTAGATGAAGAAGTTTCTACTACATTCCTTGCCATGGCACAAGCCTATATCCGTGAGAATAGAAACCATCCATTTTTTCTATATTTTGCGTTGACAGAACCGCATGTGCCTAGAATGCCTGCAACCCGATTTAAAGGAAAAAGTGGATTGGGATATCGGGGTGATGCTATTTTGCAATTAGATTGGACAGTGGGGCAGATTTTGGATCAAATAGAATTATTGGACTTAAAAGACAACACGATTATTGTTTTTACAAGCGATAATGGACCGGTACTGGACGATGGATATGTAGACGGTGCTGTAACGCAACGGAATGGACACAATCCGGCTGGTGTGCTTAGGGGTGGTAAATATAGCGTCTTCGAAGGAGGTACCCGGGTGCCGTTCATTGTTTCTGGTGCAGGGGTTGGAAAAGGAGAGACATCCGATGCGCTTATCTGCCAAATGGATTTACTTGCTTCGGTTGCTCATATATTAGGACAATCCATTCCGAAAGGGGAGGCCATTGATAGTAAACCTCTTTGGGAAACACTGGTAGGCCATGATAAAAAAGGGAGGGATTACCTCATTGAACATGCAGGCTCATTAGCGGTGATTAAAGGCAACTGGAAATATATCGAGCCAAGTAGTCGACCTGCTTATGCTAAACTGACAGCTATTGAGCTGGGTAATGCGCCTCAACCGCAACTATACGATTTATCAAAGGACATGGGCGAGCAACACAACGTGGCTGCGAAATATCCAAATATACTAGAAGAGTTAGCTGCGCTGTTGGAAAAGGAACGGGCGAAATAAGCACTCCCTAACCACTTGGTTTTTTGGGAGTGCTAATAGATTTAGGTGATTTAATTCAGCTGTACCGTTTGCGGCCCAAACTCTTCAAAGAAGATGCGTTCTTTATTAACTCCATACGCGGTTAAATCGGCATATGTTTTTTCAATAAAAGGTTTGGGGCCACATAGATAATATTCGGCTTCGGGCAGAAGTACGCTTTCTTTCACCTGCGCTAGGTTTAAACGACCCGATTTAACAAGATGATCATGATGATCATGGTGTTCATAAAATACAATATGCTCAAACCACTCATGTGTTTGATGCCAATCATGCATTTGTTCTTTAAAGGCATGTACATTTTCGGAACGACAAGCATGCACCCATTTTACGGGACGGGTGTGATTCGATTTAGCGAGATGTTCTATCATGGATATGAAAGGCGTTTGACCAACGCCACCGCTTAACAAAACTAGTGGGGCAACACTTTCCGTGTTGAACGTAAAGTTGCCTGCGGGGCAGGTCACTTCCAATATATCTCCTACCTGAATGTTTTCATGAAGATGGTTGGATAATGTACCCTTGATACCTTTATCCAGATTCATTTCTTTTTTAACCGATATGCGGTAGTAGGCCTCGTTGGGAGCCGATGAGATGCTGTATTGGCGCGGTTGCGTAATACCCAATTCAGGTAAAAATATTTTAACGGTTAGGTATTGGCCAGGTTTATGCAAGGTGACTTGCTGACCATCAGTGGGATACAAATAGAAGGAGGTGATTTCATCCGATTCTTGTACTTTTTTATTAACCGTAAATGACCGCCATCCTTTCCAACTACCCGGCTGAGCCTCTTTTTGTTGATACATGGTTTGTTCGAGATTGATCATCAATTGAGCTAGCTGATTGTAGGCCTTGGTCCATGCTTGTAACAATTCATCGTCTGCCTGCGTACCTAAAACTTCTTTGATGGAAGCAATGAGGTGCTTGCCTACTATTTGATATTGTTCGGGTTTAATCTGCAAACTTGTGTGTTTATCTCCGATGTGTTGCAAAACAGGTAGGAGCACACTGGGATTTTCAATGTGTTCAGCATAGGCGAGCACACTTAAGGCAAGTGCCGTTTGTTGTTTACCATTGTGCTGATTTCCCATATTGAAGATGTTTTTTAGTTCGGGATTGTGCGTAAACATGCGTTGATAAAAATGTTGCGTTAAGGCAACACCATGTTCTCTTAAAATGGGGACTGTCGCTTTAATCAGAATTGTTTCGTGTTGTGATAGCATAAGAATTGAATTTAAAAAATATTACTAGATAGATGATTACTTGTCATGGTATTATATGAAAGGTTTAGCAGAGCTGTTTTGATAATACATGAGTTTATGTAAAAACATTTGTGCCATTTTTTCGGCACGCCATAATGCATCATTAGCGATACTGCCAGTGAAATTTGCCTCAATGGTTTCTTTAAATAAGGTAATCCAACGCTCAAAATGTGCTTCATGGATGGGTAAGGAAGCATGGGGTAAGAATGGGTTGCCCTGATATGTATGCTCGTTGAGTAGAACAGTTTGCCAAAAAGTATACATTTTTTCTAGATGTTGGGGCCAACGATCTTGGATGACGGCGTTGAATATGGGGGCTAAGAGCGCATCAGCGCGAACCTTGTCGTAAAAGGTATCTACGAGTAATTTAACTGCTGCGAAGTCTTTTATATCTTGTTTTTCCATGAAATAAATAGCTATTCATATGCTTATGTTGCGAAAAGGTATCTGGCCAAATAGAAAAGTGCCCAACCAACAAAGCCAATGATGATAATCCACACCCAAGAAGGAATACTTTGTGGGGTTTCACTTCCCGAAATGAGAAATGATTTTTGGTCGCCTTTACCATAAGCATTGATCATGATCGGAATGACACCATCTACTACATCGTTCTCTTTGATGCCCTCAACGGCTATGGCTGGTCCATTCCGTACCGTAAATGGGATGCGCCTAATACCTTCTTTACCCGTTGGATCCTTACTCACGATCTTGAGTTGATGTTCACCGTCTACCAGTTTACGCGTATCTAATTCAAAATTTAACGGCGATTGAAACTTTGCTATTGGTTTGGGCTCATCATCAATGAAGATATAGATCGTACTTTTATCGTCCATGGTTCTCGTTGTTTAAAATGAATCGTTTGATGTGGTTTTCTGAACGTTCGCCCGGTTTGATTAACCATTTAATAGAAAAGAATAAGGTGACCAATACAATGGCCACTGTTATCCATACAATCATATAATCCCAATTGCTTTCGGGCCCAGCTCCATGGGTAATGCCGCGAAGTAATCTGGGTTGTTGCCTTTCGCAAACAGGGCAAGCCCACAAATTGTACTGTATGAGCAGCAATCCGATGATGATAGTCATTCTTTTCATAACTTATTCGGTAGCTTTTAATTTAACAAAATCCATTATTTTCTTGATCTCTTCTGGAGTAACTTTTTTAGCATCATTTCCCCAATTACTCCGTTCAAAATTAATGATGGCAGCTACCTCCTTTTCTGTAAAATCCATATTGGTACCCACTGCTGCCATCACACCATATTCAGGTCTAGCGTCGTATCCGTTCATAATAATGTCTACATATAGCTCCAGGTTATCGCCTTTCACAATAGGACTACCTTTAAGTGGTGGGAAGGCGCCTGGTAAGCCTTCTCCATTAGCTTGGTGGCAACTTTGGCAGTTGGCCGCATATAATGCTGCACCATCTACCGTCTCTTCGCCCGCATCTGTTGCGGTACCTGCTTCTTTTTTTACCCTTTTATAAATAAATTCTGGCGCTTCTGCGCCATCGGGTAACTGGGCTTGTTTTAATGATTGTAAGTAAGCTACTAACTGGAGGGCTTCTTCAGTGGCTACTACTTTACCTGGTTGCCCGTTTAAGAAGGTTGCTGGTACGTTGACGATCACATCATCTTTAGTAGGATTCGGTTTGATTTCGAAAAGCCAGGGATAGGCTGGCATGATCGACTCTTTGACTACGGTACGTGGGTTAAAGAGGTGCACCAAATTCCAATCCAGGCTAGGTTGCCTGTTACCTACATTGGTTAAATCCGGCCCGGTACGTTCAGTGCCCATTAAGGTAGCGGTATTGCGCCAGATATCGGTTCGTGTGATCGCTGCATAATCGGCCGCTATGCTGGGGCGGTTACCCCAGGCCTTGTCCATATCGATATTGCGCACCTGTTGGGTATGACAGGCAACACAACCGTTTGCAATGAACACTGCTTTTCCTTTTCTGGCTGCCTCGCTTCGTTTTTCAGCACTTGGAAGTGGAGCATTGTTGCTTTGATTATTCAATGCCGGTATAATGGCTACAAAGAGGGTAAGCACTGCGAAGAGAAGAAATGCAGTAAAGAAAAGCTTTTTATGATTATCAAAAAAGTCCATAATGACCGTCAAATTATTGTTGTTGGTTGCTGTTGTTGTCTTTTTCGAGCAGGCCGATGGCATACTCATTTACATCTATGATTTGTTCGTTTCTAAGCATCCGATATATGTTATAAGCGAAGAATAAATGCGATAACCACATCAGGCTTCCGCCAATGGCACGCCACAACCAGAAGGGAGCCATAAAAGTTACACTTTCTAAAAAGGGTTTACCATCTATCCAGAGCAGGCCTCTTAATGTGCTTCCGTACATGAGTGGTACGGTATAGAAAAGAAGGCCGAGTAATGCCAACCAAAAATGTGCGCCGACAGTGATTTGGGGCGGCTCTTTACCTGTGAGACGGGGAATGATGGCGTATATACAAGCCCATAAAAAGAAAGAGATAATACCATACATGGTTAAATGTGAGTGGGCCACTGTAAAATCGGTAAAATGCCATAGTTGATTGGTGAAACGGAAAGCTTCGGCTGTTCCTTGCATGGACCCGGTAAAGTAAAAGATGATACCTACGAGAAAGAAGGGTAGGGTATAACTGTTGTTTACCTTATGCCATGCTCCGCGGAAAGTCATCAAGAAATTGGTTGTGCCTGCAATAACAGGGATAGCCATGCCGGCACTACCTACAATGGCTATTGTCTGTAGCCACCAGGGGATGGAACTGAAAACGAAGTGATGTGAGCCAATGAGTGTATAGAATAAAATTTGTGTCCAAAATGCTAAAATCCCTAAACTATACGAGTAAATAGGTTTATTTAATTGTTGAGGTAGAAAGTAGTAAACCAAGCCCAATGTAAAAAGCATGAACCACATGCCCACACCTTGATGCATGTAATACCCTTGTACAATGGTTTCACCCAACCCATTTTGCCAGAAAGGTATATAAGCAACTAATGCAATGACAAGGGTAAAGATGATGGCTGCTACCATGTACCAGTTGGCGATGTAGATCTCTTTGGTAGTACGATGTGCAATGGTCTGTAGGAAATTAATAAGCGTTAAAACCAAACCTATACCAAAGAGTAGCATGATAGGCCAAATATATTCGCGGTATTCGCCACCGCCGTTATTGATGCCGGCCATGAGACTTAAAGTGCCCAAGATAACAGCAGCATTGATTAGGTATAGGGTATACCAGCCTTTTTTCAGGCTGGCCAGTTTACAATTGCTAACACGTGGCACAACGTAATAACCTAAACCAATCATACCGAGCGACGCCCATCCCCAAAAAACAGCGTTTGTGTGAACAGGACGTAGTCGCCCAAAACTTAACCAGCTCAAGTGATCGGCGTCTGGAGCAACGAATTTAATGCCCAGATATTCGCCCACTGTTGTACCAAATAACAACCAAAAAGTAGCACTGCCTAAAAACCAGATGATGAGCTTGCTGAGTGCAGGATCAATGTTTGGGCGTGGTTGAGCTTTCTTCTTGATAGGCGCAATCGGAAGCCCCACCGTTGGGCTGATTTGTAACAAAGCCCGATCGTCTTGTGGCGGTTCTGTGCCTGATAATTCATGATGCGTGAGACTGTAGTCGAGTGCTGTTTTCCTTCTTAGAATAGCATCATGTTCTTCGGGAGATAGATGACGTAAATAATCGGCCAAGGCAGCAGCATCTACTTGATTTTGCTTATTTTGAAACCGTTTAAATATACCTATGGTTTTACTGAGCAGCAATGCTACCCCCAATAATACGGGAATTAAAATCAGTACAATGGTTATGATGATACCCGATTGATTGAGCAGGTTGATGCCGCTTTTTATTTGAAGCAAAAAGGGTGATGGCGCAAATAAGAATAGCGCACGGCCATGTTTTCCATTTTTTCCTAAAATGGTTTGTAATTGGTTACTACTCAAGGTGCGGCAATAATTTCGAAGCAATTCTGCTTTGCCAGTAGCCAATCGCTCTTGATACCTTTTTCGTGTCTTACTGGCCTTATTGTTGAGTATCAGTGCAATAATTAAAACAACACATAGTAACAGCAGGAGGTAAATGATCCACAACTTATCTGTATGAAAGGTGAAATCAGATGGAATGCTTTGCCCCAGGGAATATGCAGGTGATAACCAAGCTAGAAGACCGATGCAGACGAGTGCTGCTTTGTGATGTAACGTGTTCATTTTAAAGAGATATAAATACCTTTTTATCTTTTTTTGTATTAAAAAAACTAACTTCTTTTTAAGAATGTAATATTTTTTTCCAGTCCATCTGTAAATGCATCCAATTTTGACTTTTCTAACATGAGCTGCATTTGCATCCTGATGTGCTTAAATTCATTGTGGATTGGGCAAGGATGACTTTCTGAACATTGCTTTAATCCAAGGCCGCAGCCAGAAAAAATTTTATCACCATCTACGACCTTGACAATATCTGCCAGTGAACAATTTAACGATTCGCCAACTAAAAAAAAGCCACCATTAGGGCCTTTAGTAGATTCCACCAAGCCTTTTCTACTTAAATCCTGCAAGATTTTGCCAATAAAGTACTCTGGGGAATCAATGCCCTGTGCAATTTCTTTGATACTGATTTTGCTGCCGTCTGCCGACTTCTGTGCGATGAAAATCATGGCACGTATCGCATATTCACAGGTTTTAGAAAACACGTCTTTTAATCTTTTTTGCAAAGGTAATAAAAGGTTTTAATAATAAAAGAGTTTTTTATCTTTTTTAATTTTTGGTAGCTTTCTGCATAGCCATCCGAAGATCGGTGATCAAATCATTTGCATCTTCAATACCTACGGAAAGACGTAATAGATTATCTTGGATATCTAACTGATGCCTTTGCGTAGTGGTTAGTGCCCGATGTGAGGTAGCTGCAGGAGAGCAAATGAGGCTTTCTACGCCACCGAGACTTAGGGCAGGTTGTATCAGTTGAAGGTTGGTTAAAAAAATATGTTGCTGCTCTGCATTTAAGTCTAACTCAAATGAAAGCATGCCTCCAAAGCCGGTCATTTGCATGATGGCAATGGAATGATCTGGATGAGCAGGTAAGCCTGGATAATAGACATTTTTAATGAGCGAGTGTCTGCTCAAGTATTCTGCTAGTTTAAAAGCATTGGCATTTTGTCTTTGTACCCGCAAGGCTAGGGTTTTTAAACTACGTTCGGCAAGATAACATTCGTTAGGTGCCAATGAACCTCCATATAACTTTGCCATATTATAAATAGGCTGCTGATAATTCGTTTTGTTTGCTACCAGTGCTCCATAAGGTAAATCGTTATGGCCACCCAGGTATTTCGTGCCGCTATGTACAACAATATCTATACCCCATTGTAAGGGGCGTTGATTAACGGGAGATGCAAAGGTATTATCTACTACGGTAATAACCTGATTTGCTTTTGCGAATGTTGCAATTTCTTTGAGTGGTACGATGCGTAGTAATGGATTAGACGGCGTTTCTAAATAAATAAGTGTTGTATTGGGTTGCAGCATGGCCTGAAAACTTGCCAGTGAATTATCTGCATAACTGAATGAGATGTTGCGCTTGGCCAGTTCCTGTTCGGCGAAATTCCAGGTGCCACCATATAAGTCTCTCGAAAAAATGATGTGCTCTCCTGCTTGTACAAGCGATAGAATGGCCGTGGTAATGGCAGCCATACCCGAGCTGAATGCCATGCCCCATTTGGCTCCTTCTAAATTAGCTATAATGTTGCCCAAACGTTTCTGATTGTAGGTGGAATAAAAGCCTGGATATCGTAATTCTCCTCCTAAATAGTTATAGGCTGTGGAGGTAGCTATGGGTGCAGTTACGCCGCCCTCCTCATTGTCTTTAGGTAGAGGATGGATACATAAGGTTTGAAAATTTTTCATTTTGTTAATGTGTCTAACTTAATTTCCTCGCGTAAAAATTTAATAAAGTAATCAAAATACACGGGGTATGTTCGCGCGCGTATGCGAGCAACATATTGCTGTCTGAAAAAGCCCTCTGGGTTAATCTTTACCGCTTTAATTTCATCACTGATATAGGGTTGCAGTGCCCAATTGGCCAAAACAATCACACCCATATCGGCCTTTACCAATTCTATGGAAGCTTCAGTAAGTGGCAAAACAATCAATTTTTTGGGATGAATGCCCTTTGGCGTTAGCTGTGTTCGGAAAATGGAGACAGTATCTAATGGCAGAGAGTGAATGATTAACGAAACATCTTGAAAATCCTCAGCGGTTACAAAATCCTTTTTTACCCAGGGATGTTTATGGTTTACAACAGCGAGCATTTCATCTGTGAAAAGTTGAATGAATTCTATTTGATCAATCTGTTCTGGATTGCTTGTTATTGCCAAATCCAGTTCACCGGATATCAATTTACTAATCGGTCGGTGGGTTGCTTCAAAAACAATTTCGATTTCTACATTGGGAAATTCGCTCTTGAATTTTTTTAGTACGGCTGGTAGCCAATGGTAGCTGGTATAACACTCGGTACTTATCCGGATAACCCCTACATCGCCATCTACCATTTTTTTTATTTCTGCATCAGCAATATCCAGCTCTTTAAGCACCTTATTGGCAGTGGCGTAAAGCTTTTTGCCAACAGGTGTGAGGATAAGTTTTTTATTGCGTCTGTAAAATACCTGGGTACCTACTTGCAGCTCGGCTTCTTTGAGCTGATAGCTCAATGCACTTTGCGATAGATGTAACACGTCCATCGCTCGGGTAATACTTCCCTCTTCTACAATAGCTTTAATGAGCCTAAGATATCTGATTTCCATGCGTGCCTAATGAAAACAAATGTACGTTTTACTTAGCAAGAAAAAGGGAGGATTCTATGAAAACGTTTCATGTTAGTGATTGAAGAAGTTGATATGCACGGGGAATGCAATCGGAGCTATTCCTAAACCTATTACATAAATTTATATAAAAATGCTATGAGAAACAAGTGAGTCAATGGCTTATATACTATCTTGAGCCACATCGTTCTCGTGTTCGAGACCACTTACGCCTCCTGATACCACGAGTTTCATGGCATCCGTTGCACTCATATTGAGTGGAGTTACCTTTTTGGCATTCACTACACATACCTGTCCGGCAAACGAGTATGAATATGGGAAATAAACAATAACATCTTCAGGAAGATTAATCTTTCTTAAATCGTGCTGGGTGAGAAATCCGATTTTGCGCAATCCTGTTTCATTTACCACCACCAGAACCGGTTCGTTGAATTTCTTTTCATCGCCTACGAAAGCCTCTGTAAAATCTTTTATAGATGAATATAGTGTGTTGAATAATGGAACACGGTTTAATAATTTATATAAGCGATTATAAAAAGGTTCTGTAATAAAATTGGTAACGATTACCCCTGCTAAAATGAGGATCAGTATCATGATTACGATACCCATACCTGGAATATAGAGCGGTTTTCCCGTGTCGTCTCGAATGAGCCATGTCAAATTAAGTGCTGAGTCGATTGTGGCTACAATCCAGAAAATAAGCAATAACGCGCCAGCCAGCGGCACCAAGAACAGAATACCCTTGATTAGGTAATTGAATAGTAATTTTAACGTTTTATTTGACATGTGCTGAATGAAATAATTATTCGTAATAGTAAACTCTCCTTACCCGTTGCGAAATTCCGGTCAAGATTTCATAGGGGATGGTGCCGATAGTGGTAGCCAGTTGCTCAACGGGTATTTCTGGCCCCATTACCAGTACTTCATCTCCCTCTGCTGCATCAATTTCGGTCAGGTCCAACATACACATATCCATACACACATCGCCAACAACGGGTGCATATTGACCATTGATCATCATTTTTCCAACACCATTGCCTAATCTTCTATTATATCCGTCTGCATAACCAATTTTTACGGTAGCAATGGTTCCTCCTCCGGATAATTTTCCCTTGCGGTTGTAACCGATTGTTTCACCCGCTTCTATATGTTTAATCTGAGTGATACCTGTTTTTAAACGGGCTACAGGTTGTAAGGGTAGGTGTTTTTCACTATTAGTAGGCACGCCGTACAACCCAATACCCAGTCGAACCATATCAAATTGTGCGGATGGAAAACGTTCAATAGCAGCAGTGTTAGCAATATGCCTAATGAATGTATAAGGTAATTCGCGTTGCAAATCGCTGGTAAAGACGTCAAATATACGGATTTGCTTTTGCGTGAAGGTGTCATGTTGGGAATCTCCACTGGCGGCCAAATGTGAGAACACACTAGCTACCCGGACACGATCTGTTTGCCTAAGAACGGTCAATAGACTGGTGGATTCGCTTGGTTCAAAACCTAAGCGATGCATTCCAGTGTCTACTTTGATGTGAATGGGGTAATGCTTTTTCTGCAAACCCTGAAGGAGTTCAATTAAAATTTGTAATTCCTTCATGCTGTATATTTCCGGTTCCAGCTGGTGCTGTATCAGTTGTTCGAGCGTTTCGACACTGGGACTCATGACTACAATGGGAAGTTGGATACCGTTGTTTCTTAGCGTAATTCCTTCGTCTATATACGCAACCGTTAAGTAGTCTACCTTATTAAATTGAAGTAAGTTGGCAATTTCGAAACTACCACTTCCGTAGGAAAAAGCTTTAACCATGACCATGAGTTTGATTTCTTTTTTCAATAACCTCTTGTAGGTGTTGAGGTTATGCTCTATGGCAGAGAGGTTAATCTCCAGTGTTGTTTCATGTGTCTGTAGAGTAAGCTGTTTGCTGATGCGTTCAAACCCAAATGTGCGAGCACCTTTAATCAATAAGGTAGCGTGATGCATGGATTTGTCTGGCAGCATTTGCAGCAATGCTTCAGTCGAATCGTAATACTGAGTAGGGATTTGAAAAAGGTTGGCATATTGCTTGATACGCTTGCCTACACCAATGAGCTTATTTACTTGTTTGTCTTTTATAAGAGCTGCTACTTGATGATAGATGTCTAATTCATTGTTGGGATCAGCCGGGATATCGGATAAAATCAATATCCTTTCTTTATGTTGCTGTTGCTGTAATAAAAAATCAAGGGCAATGGTTAAAGACGACAGGTCATTGCTATAAGAATCGTCTATGATGGAGCAATTGTTGATGCCGTTTTTCAACGTTAAGCGCATGTTTATAGGAAAGAGTTTTGCCAAGCGAATGGCTATTTCTTCATTTTTGTATCCTAAGGCCAGCAGAACAGCCCAACAACAGACACAGTTTTCTATGGAAGCTCCATCGGTGAATGGGATGGTCAGCTCGCTTGCATTGCCTTGATAATGTGCTTTCAATAAAGTGGTATGGGGAGTGATTCTGATACTTTCAAAAATCTCTAGCATTGCACCTGTGGATGCATCTAGACTCCATGTAAAGCGATCGATACCCGGTACCGGGTTCTTTTTGGTATACTGTGGCGAGTAAACAACTAGCGCTGCATCTTTGAATAAGGTTAATTTCTCCAACAATTTGGCCTCGTCTGAAGGAAAACCTTCGTTGTGCGCATGTCCTAAATTGGTAAGTACACCGATGGAGGGTTGTATCATGCTTTGCAGCGCAGCCATTTCACCCATTTTACTAATTCCAGCTTCTATGATGGCCAAATTGTATTGCTCATCCATTTGCCATAAAGATAGTGGAACACCCAATTGAGAGTTGTAGCTTTTTGGACTTCTCACAATGTGGTAATCTGGTGATAGTAGCTGATACAACCATTCCTTTACAATGGTTTTGCCATTGCTACCAGTGATAGCAATGACCGGATAGTTAAATTGATTACGATGGTAGCCGGCCAATTGTTGGAGTGCTGATAAAGGATGGTTTACATACAGTAGGTTGCAATCGCCAGCTTTATCTAACTCTGGAACCTTGTGTTGAACAACAAAATTTCGGACACCGGTCTGGTAAGCAGCTGCAACATAGGCATGCCCATCGCGTTGCCCATCTAAGGCAAAAAATAGGGCATGTGACGGATCGGTAATTTTTCGACTATCATAGCAAAGCGTTCGAATCTGCGCTTTTGAATGAGCCAAGAGCGTTGAACTTGCCTCGATAATGTCTGCTATTTGTTCAATCGTATATTCCCTGTTCTTCATTTTCTGTATGCGTTGTGAGGCAAGTCGTACCTGATGCAAAATTGATGATTTTTCAGGAATACGGCAATTTTTTCCGATTTTAGCTTTATGAATCAAGATGAAATTCATTTTAAAAAACGACTGACTAAACGACAAGGGCGGCTAAAAGCTGAATATTTTTGCGCATATCAGGAACGTTGTCAGCAGGAGGTAAGAGATAAATTATATAATTGGGGACTATTTAGCGATGAAGTTGAAGAAGTCATTGCCGATTTAATTAGCGATAATTTCCTAAATGAAGAGCGTTTTGCATTGGCCTATGTAGCGGGGAAATTCAGAATGAAGGGATGGGGTAAACGAAAAATAAAGCTGGGATTGGTACAAAAAAGGGTTTCTGAAAGGCTTATTCGAGACGCAATAAATAGTATAGATACAGCGGATTATTATGATGTTCTCTTTCGATTATTGAAAAGAAAAGCTGCACTTTTAAAAGAAAGCGATCCATATAAGCGAAAAGTGAAATTAGTTCAATATGCTCTTGGAAAAGGTTATGAAAACGACCTTATTTTTGATATCCTGAATAACAACAACTTATAAAATACTTCATATTTTTTTAAAAAATAATTTGGTAGAAAGGTAAATCTGCCTATATTTGCATCACCAAAACGGAAAAACGGCTCTTAAAAAAGTCGAAAAACAAGCGAAAGTAGCTCAGTTGGTAGAGCGCAACCTTGCCAAGGTTGAGGTCGCGAGTTCGAACCTCGTCTTTCGCTCCGAATCCTTTCTGAAAAGAAAGGATTTTAAGTTTAAAGGCTATACAAGCTGCCTAGGTGGTGGAACTGGTAGACACGCAGGACTTAAAATCCTGTTCGCCCTAAAGCGAGTGCGGGTTCGATTCCCGCCCTAGGTACATATGAAACCCTCTTTACACAATGTAGAGAGGGTTTTGCCGTTTAGTGCAGATAATTGGTATAAAATTCAGAGCCATGTTTAAATGTTCCTACCAGCTATCATCAGGTCAATGCTTATGGCGCTTCGCAATTATTGAATCGACAGAGAATTTTCCTGCACCCGTATAAATAAGCATGATCAAAGCGCCTATGTAAAGTAAATTAATCTCATAACCTGGTGGGCCAAATTTTGGACCGTTTACGTCCAGACCGATAGTCTTGATTGTACTGTATCCAAATTTATAATGAATGGTAAACCAGGCTGTAATCATCGTAATAATTAGCGGAATAGATACGATGCTTACGAAAGCCCCTAGTATAAGGGCAGCCCCGCCGCCAATTTCTGTGATTATTCCAATCCATGCCATAATCTCTGGCGCAGGTGCGCCTAACTGATGTAGTAATTTGATAAATCCTTCCGGTCCATTGCTTAATTTTGCATATCCGTGAACGAAAAAGCCAATCCCAACGATTATTCTTAAAATACAAGCGGGCCAGCTATTATATGCTTTCTTTATACCTTCGCCTTTTTCCATATCTGTATAGTTAATAAAATTGCTATTGAAATAGACTGCGGCGTTTCTTTCCCCAAATTTCTTTTGCCGCAGCATTTGCATGCTGTTCAACTTTATCCTGTCCGAATGCCAAAGTGAATCCGGTTGTGATAAAAAAGGCGGAAGCTATCTTCCTACCGTTTGTTTTAAACATAATTTATTTATTTAATCTTTTTATTTTGGATTACTAAGGTCGCCAGTTTTATGCCTATAGCAGGTATCTCTATTTCCCGTTGTGTTGCCCAGATTTCCTGCATCTCTATTTTTAGCAATAGTTTGAAATAAAGGCAAAATAAGTAAACACTCATAAAAAATAGCTGAAAAGTGGTAAAAGCTATCTGCAACGGAAATGAATTAGCTATTTAATTTTTTGGCAAAATAGTACCAAGAGTTCGGTATTAGGGGCGGTACAAAAAAAGAGATAATCAGTTCCACCGTCTTTAATTTTATGTTTTTTCTTTAATTGGTCAGGTTTTAGTGGAAAGTTCCGCGTAGCTACATTGGCCTGTAAAGGGGTCTTATGTTTTTTGAAATCGGCATAAGATTGTACCTTGGTTATTTCAAAACACCGCCCTATAAAGGATTCGTTTACATAATCTGCTGTATATAAGTGGGTGTGCGGATGTAATTTAGCTAACGCATAATGACATGCAATAAACTTGAAGCATCCAGCTTTTAAAAGCGCCGCATCAGGTTCGTAGAGATATTGCTGCGGTCTGTGGTAAGATGGTGTGCATGCCTGCTCTTGTGCTGTTGTGAATGTGATGGATGCTGCTACGCCATTAGGTTCCAGCGCGATACCATGAAAATGTACCATGCCCTGAAAGGTTGCATTTAGTACAAAGAGGATTTCTTTACACTCATTTTGTATACTCAATATATATACATCGCTTACCAGGGGCAAGAGGGCCAAAGCCCCCTTGATATCGAGTAGGGGAGCTGCTTTGATGATTATTTGTTCAGCTTTGCTTAATAACAACGGTAGATGCAGTAATATATCTGGCTCACAATCTTGCAATCGAAATACTTTTTGTTGTTTTACCCTTCGGGATGGATCGATATAAGCCACATCAAATTTTTGGGCGCTAGCTGCTAAATATGCTAAACCATCTCCATTTATAACTTCGATATGGTCGGCCCCCAATAGGTGATGATTGTATGCGGCAATTTGGGCCAATTCACTATTTTGCTCACAGTGAACTACTTTTTTTGCACGTTTGGAAAAGTAGTAACTATCTACACCAAAACCAGCCGTAAGATCAATCAGTGTACTTTCTTTGGCAATCAATGTGCTTTTATATTGTGCTGTGCGTTCAGAAGATGCTTGCTCCATCGCCAAAAGGCTTGGAAAATAAATGCCGGGAGTGTCAAACCATAAGGGCAATTTTTTCTGACTACGTTTTAATCCGTCTAACTGGCTCGCTAGTTCTGGTGCATTGACCATTGGAAAAGGGCTTTTGCGCAGCGCTAGATCCGCAGGAGATGTTGCTAGATGTGCTCGCAAATAATGTTGTACCTCTTTGTCCAATATTGCTTTATTCATCGCCTGTTAATTGGCCTATTTGGTAGGTTTAATTAGCATTTGACAAGTATAATTATCTTGCAATTGCATAATAATTTCCTTATTTATAAGTACACGTTCAATGGTTTGAGGGTTGTGGTAACGGATGGTTACCAATTCCAGATCGCGCTCAAACTCTACATCATATTGCTTTTTAAGCTCTTTAATTAAAGATATAATATTGGGTTCATCGTAGTCAACACTCACAGAAAAACTGACGGCGCTATTGTGCATCATGTTGATTTTCAGTTTGTGTTTGGCAAAAACATCAAAAATGTGGCTGAAGTTATCTTCAACGATGAATGAGAAATCTTTGGGTAGTATGGAGATTAGCACCTGATTCACTTTAAAGATAAATGACGAAACGGGTAAAGTTGTGTTGGTTTGCTTAATGATCGTACCCTGGTTGCTTAAGTCGTGAAATGAGCGTACTGCCAATCCAATTCCTTTATTCTGTAGGGGTTTTATGGTCTTAGGGTGAATTACTGTGGCTCCATAATAGGTGAGCTCAATGGCGTCTAGATAAGAAAGTTCGGGTATTAATTCGGTTTCATCAAACCATTTTGGATCGGCGTTTAATACGCCAGGTACATCTTTCCAGATAGTTACGAGGTCAGCATCCAAACATGCGGCAAAGATAGCTGCCGTATAATCAGACCCTTCGCGGCCAAGCGTTGTTGTAAAATTTTCGGAGGTACTACCAATAAAACCTTGTGTTATCAAAATATTTTGTTGTAGCAAAGTAGGGATCGCGGCCTGCATACTCCTAGCTGTTTTCTCCCAATCTACTTTTGCTTCTCTAAACGTATTATCTGTATGGATGTAATTGCGTGCATCAATCCAAAGCGAATGGATGGCCACATGTTTTAAATAAGCCTCTACAATGCGGGAAGAAATCAGTTCGCCAATAGAAACGATTTGATCATATAGATAGTCGTATGTGTCTTGCGGTTCTTCTTCGATGATCCAGTCAATTTCGACGAAGAAATTAGCCACCTGATCAAAAATAGGATGATGTTTGTGCTCAAACAATTCCAAAAGTATAGTTTCATGAAATTGTTTGGCCTGTTCAAAATAAGTATGTACCGTAGCCTCGCGGTTAAAATAAGCTTTGGTAAGGGCCTCCAATAAATTGGTTGTTTTGCCCATTGCTGATACAACAATAATGAGCTGCTCTTGTTTATGCTGTTGTACAATACGGGCAACGTTTCTTACACCTTCGGCATCCTTTACAGATGCACCTCCAAATTTAAATACTTGCATGGGGCTATTCATTGTGTTTAATTTCTTCAATAATTTGTTTAGCCTGTGGCGTTAGGAGCGAATCAATCTTTTCATAAGGAATCAGTAACTTCGTAATGCCTGAAACATAGGGTTTAATTTCGTATATATTGTACAAAAACAAAATGCCGTTTGATGTTAAAGTAAAATTGGCTGGTAAATGAAATGTGTTTTCTTCAAAAAAGTAATTGTCATCTAGTGGTTGCTCAGGTGTTAGTCCTTCCTGCTTACGAAATACTTCTTCGGCAATGCCTGTTAAATGCAGATACTGCTTACTGCCAATTATTTGTGATAGGCCAATGGAGTCTTTATCAACGGGATTGTAATTAAAAAACAAGGTGGCATAGTTACCGTGTGCCCCACCCGTATAGTCGCTCACTTCAGTTGCAAGTGCCAGATAATTTGGTGTGTTTTGAATCACACGGATATGTGTTTCGCTATACCAAGCGCGCGGGTATTCATCCATCTTGATGAAATCATCAAAGCTTGTAATAAAAGCTTTGCCCTCTTCCTCTATGGTGTGGTGTGCTGTGTCGGCAATTACCTCTTGTGTAATGATTTCATTTATTGCTTGCACATCAAATATAGGATAAACGGTTTTGAAATAGGTGGTGTCTTTTTTGCCGTCATTTTCTACCACATGTTTACTTTGCAATAGAAAGGTATTGTAGTGATAGACCAGGGTATCAGGTATGGGTGATTGGTTTTCTGAATGATGCGCGCTGTTGCATGCTAACAGCAGCAATGGAGAAAGTGTAAGGAGATAAATATTTTTCATGTGTTTTGAGTATCTAAGTTCAGTATTAAGATGTAAATGTGAAGACTTAGCTGCGTTTTAAGTAGTGTTATTATTTATAGATACATTAATCCACTCAGCATCGAAATCTGCCTGGTATTTTTTATAGAAATGAATAGCGGGTTCATTCCATTCCAATACCTGCCATACCATACCTTGGTAATTGCCTGCCTTCATTTCTTGAATTACTCGATCAAATAATAACTTTCCAATACCTTGACCGCGCATATTTTCTGTAACAATTAAATCCTCTAAATAAATACGCCGGCCTTTCCAGGTCGAATAGCGAATATAGTACAGGGCAATACCTTGTATAACCCCGTCTATTTCGGCTACGAATGCCTCCCAAACTGGTTTTTTTCCGAAGCCAGCATCTTCCATTTCTGCTAAGGTAACGGTTACCTCCTCAGGGGCGCGCTCATAATGCGCTAACTCTTGTATCAATTCTAAAATTCTCGGACAATCTGCTTTTTGTGCTTTACGTATCATTTCGCATATAGTATGAAGTACTTGGTACTTCGTATTTAGACATTGCTTTTATAAAATACCGTGGTTCCTCTGTCATCTCGACCGAGTGGAGAGATCTGTTTATCTTTCATGGTATTCAATGAGCTCTCCGCTAGCTGGTGGATTGGTTTTTACTTTTTACTTTTGATTTTTTACTTTCCTTATGCCCTTGCTCCAAAAATGGTGCTGCCTAACCGGATCATCGTACTGCCTTGTTCTATGGCAATTTTATAGTCTGATGACATGCCCATGGATAGTTCTTTAAAATAGCTGTCCTTTCTAAAGAAACTGGCTTTGATGCCGTTAAAGAGTGTCTTTAACTCATAGAACTCTTCCTTGATTAATTTTTCCTTATCTGTATTTGTCGCGATACCCATCAGGCCAATAATCCGTATGTTTTGTAAGGTAGTAAATGTTTCAGAACGCAGCAATTCAATAACTTCATCATAATCCAGTCCGAATTTGGTCTCCTCATCAGCAATATGGATCTGTAGTAGACAATCAATTATGCGGTTGTTTTTCAGGGCTTGCTTATTAATTTCCACGAGTAGCTTGAGGCTGTCAACCGAATGGATTAATGAAATGAAAGGAGCGATGTATTTTACTTTATTGCTTTGAAGATGGCCAATGAGATGCCATTGGATATCTTTGGGCAATGCGGCATGTTTTTCCATTAATTCTTGCACCTGATTTTCACCAAAGATACGCTGGCCAGCATTATATGCTTCTTGAATAACTTCAATAGGCTTTGTTTTCGAAACAGCAACTAACTGAATGCCCAAACGATCTGTTTCTTGCTTCATCTGTTTTAATTGATCGACAACGCTCATGCTTCTATTTTTTTAATGGGTAGCGACTACCTTTTGTGCTTATCTAAATATATTAAAATGAATATTTTTAAATTCGTAATTTTGAGGCGAATTTACAGAAATGAGTCGGTTATTAATAGGAATTTTCGCTTTGATTTTGTTTGTAGCCTGTAACAACAATCGGTTACCTGAAGGAGTTGTGGCCAAGAAACAGATGGTTGGGTTGCTTCGTGATTTTCATCTAACCGAAGGTTATTTGGCATCATTACCCCTTGATTCATCAAAATTATTAACCAATCGCTATTATGCAGCCGTCTTTCAAAAATATCATACAGATTCTGCGGGTTTCAATAAAAGCTTACTCTATTATGCTAAATATCCGCAGGTGCTGGATGAGTTCTACATCGAGGTTCAAAAGCAATTGCAAGATATGCAGGGAGCCGAGCAGGCCATTATAGATGCCAAGGCCCGCCAGATTTTTGTGGCCGACTCGATTCGGAATGTAGCTGTGCGTGATAGTTTATATCAAGTTCAGTCAGATTCTCTCCGTTTAAAATTAGCGAAACGCTTATTCTATTTAAATGATACAGATTCTGTTCAGATAAAGCGAAAAAAATGGTCCTTACCGCTGTATAAAGCGATGGTAAAACAAATTTTTGAAATAGAAGGCAGTAATGAAGAAGTGAAACGTTTGCTCTTGACACCAGATACCACCAAATCCGTTGCAAAAGATAGTTTATTGCAACGAGGTAATGAATTAAAAAAGTCAAAATAATCATTACCCTCTATGTACCCGTTTAGAAATGATATACCCTGAAAATGCCCTTGATAAATTAGGTTATACTGATGTTAAGGCACTTATAAAAAAACATTGCCTCAGTGAGATGGGGAAGCAGTTGGTAGATAAAATCCAGCCATTGCATCAGTTTGACCAGATCAATAAATTCATGCGTCAAACGCAAGAATTTCGTGAATTGTTACAAGCAGATGCGCCCCTACCTATCGATCATCTATATCCCATCCGTACCTTGGCAGAAAAGGCTCGAGTAGAAGGTGTTTTTCTATCAGAGGATGAGTTTTTTCATGTGCTTCTTTCCTTGAGAACCGTATTTGCGGTGATTCGATATTTCGGCGAGCGAGCAGGGCTTTATCCAAATTTAGAAGCCTTGTTTGAGCATTTGCCGATTGAGCAGCAAATTATAACGACCATTGAACGGGTTATTGATCAAAAAGGAAAAATAAAGCCAAATGCCTCACCCTTATTGGCAGAAATCATCAGTCAGATAGCCAAGGCAGAGCAAGAAGCAAGGCGGCGCATTGACCAAGTTTTCAAGTCGGCACAGGGAAGCGGATGGACGGCCGATGGGAATCTGACGGTGCGCGATGGCCGATTATGTATTCCCTTATTGGCCGAGAATAAACGGAAATTGCGCGGCTTTGTGCACGATGAATCGGCAACGGGGCAGACCGTATTTGTCGAACCAGAAGAAGTATTTCATCTGAACAATAAAGTGCGTGATTTGGAATTTGATAAACGGAGGGAAGTGATTCGGATATTGATTGAGCTGACCAATACACTTCGACCCAATATACCCTTGTTATTTGCCTATCATGGCCTGCTAACCAAACTTGATTTTGTGCGTGCCAAAGCGCTCTTTGCAATTGAATTAGACGCATCCATGCCACAATTAGTGAAAGATGCGTCTTTAGAGCTGCGAAATGCAAGGCATCCATTATTGTTGTTGAATTTTAAAAAGGAGCAGCAAACGGTGGTACCTCTCAATGTAAAAATTGCCGATGACCAACGCATTATAGTCGTGTCAGGCCCCAATGCCGGTGGAAAATCAGTAGCTATGAAAACCATTGGCCTGTTACAGTTGATGGCACAGTCGGGTTTGCTTATTCCAGCCGATGAAGCATCTAGCATTGGAATATTTAAACAATTTTTTGCGGATATTGGCGATGATCAGTCGATCGAAAGCGACTTAAGTACTTATAGCGCGCATTTATCGAAAATGAAATATTTTACCGAGCATGCAACCGCTAAAACGTTGGTGCTGATTGACGAATTTGGTACGGGTACGGATCCCTTATTTGGTGGCCCTATTGCAGAAGCCGTACTGGAAATACTCAATAGAAAGAAGATTAGAGGGGTTATTACAACACATTATTCTAATCTGAAGAATTTTGCCAGCGCTGCTGAGGGTATAGAAAATGCATCGATGCTTTTTGATAATGTGGCCATGCTTCCCCGTTATATATTGGAAACAGGTAGGCCGGGCAGCTCATATGCTTTTGAAATAGCACAGAAAATAGGATTACCCAAAGATGTCTTACAAGCTGCCAAGCAAAAGATAAGCGTGCATCAGAAAAAGATTGATACATTATTGGTTGATTTAGAAAGAGACAAAAAAGAATTGTATGATGCCAGAAGGCAGCTTGAAAGGCGGGAAGGAACTGTGAAGAAATTATTGCAAGAGAATGAGGCTTTGCAACAGTATCTGGACGAAAACAAAAAAAATATACTCAAACAAGCCAAATTAGAGGCACAGCAGATTATCAAGGATGCCAATAAATTGGTAGAGAACACCATTGCTGAAATCAAACAACATCAGGCTGATAAAGAGAAAACGAGGGAGCTTCGCCAGAACCTGCATACTGCACTTAAACAGCATCATGTACATGAACCGAAGCATATAACTGCTGACAAAGAAAACAAGGATCCTATTTTGGCCATTGGCGATTGGGTAAAGATCATCGAATCGGGGAATGTTGCACAAGTGTTGGAAATTGCGAAAGACAATGTGATTTTGGCTATGGGCGACCTACGTTCGGTGGTGAAACGTAAACGTGTAGAAAAATTAGCTAATAAGGAAGTTCCGAAGGCAGTAAAGCGTGCTAATCGCACTTCCGTAGCAGAAGACCTAGCTGGTTTTTACCCCGAATTGGATGTGCGGGGAATGCGAACGGAGGAAGCGATACAGGCCATTGAGCAATTCCTAGATCGGGCTGTTATGATGAGCTTTTCCAACCTGAAAATCATCCACGGAAAAGGAAATGGCATTTTACGTAAAATGATTCGCGATTACTTACGGAAATATGCACATGTCGATCGGATGGAAGACGAACACCCAGATAGAGGAGGGGATGGTATTACCTATGTATACTTGAATTAATATCAGATCTAACAATAATTATCTTACATTAAGCGAGAAATATATGAAAACACCGTCTGTGTCGCGCTACGAAACCATGTCATATAGGCGCTGCGGGAAAAGTGGGTTAAAACTACCCATGATCTCCTTAGGGCTTTGGCATAATTTCGGTTATGTGAATGTATTCGAAAACAGTAAAAAGCTAATTGCCGCTGCTTTTGATCAGGGAATTACCCATTTTGATCTGGCTAACAACTATGGGCCGCCTCCGGGTTCGGCGGAGGGGGTTTTCGGTAAAATATTAAAAGCAGATTTCAAATCCTATCGGGATGAAATGGTTATTTCGACCAAAGCAGGTTATACCATGTGGGAGGGGCCTTATGGTGATTGGGGATCCAAGAAATACCTGGTTTCCAGTCTCGATCAAAGTTTAAAACGCATGGGGTTGGATTATGTAGATATATTTTATCATCATCGACCTGATCCGCAGACACCTTTAGAAGAAACAATGGCGACCCTAGATTTAATGGTCAGACAGGGCAAGGCTTTGTACGTGGGGCTTTCCAATTATTCCGCAGAACAAACAGCAGCTGCGGTTCAAATTTTAAAACAGTTGGGTACTCCTTGTTTAATTCATCAGGTTAAGTACTCTATGTTTGAACGGAAAGCCGAACAAGGCCTGTTAGAAGTGTTAGATCGTGAAGGAGTTGGTTGTATTGCTTTTTCTCCTTTAGCCCAAGGTGTACTTACAGACCGTTATTTACATGGTATCCCGGCTGATTCTCGTGTGGCAACCAGTGGTGTTTTCTTAAAAGAAAGCGATATTACCAAAGCCAAAATCGAAAAGGTGAGAAAGCTGCATGGTATTGCTGAAGCTCGTGGACAAAAGCTTGCTCAGATGGCACTTTCATGGTTGTTAAAAGACGAAAGACTGACATCGGTTCTAATAGGGGCCAGTAAGGAAGAGCAAATCAATGACGCAGTAAATGCCATTGCGCATACCACCTTTAAAGAAGATGAAATTCAAGAGATAGAGCATATTCTAAGCGCTCCATAAACAACTCATCCTTTCGGACATTTTTTACAACGCTTACCTTTCTTGTACTTTTTACAGCATTTTTTAAAATCACAGCAAGAAAGGTAAGGGTTGAAACCTTTATTGTTTTCTGGATCTAAAGGGTTTTCTCTCCAAGTAGGCGTTTCAATAACTGTCAATACCTTCATCTTCATCGAATTGCACGGCAAAGTTAAGGTTATTTAAATTAATTCTAAAGTTTTTTTTTAAAACCGTTTACATTTCTTGTATGCGAAAGGCACAACTGCTTCTCTGTTCGTATTACTAGGCCATCAAACGGTTATCTACAGGTGTTCAAATGGGCTGTAGACGCCGTGAGTGTGCTGTTTGATGGCTGGTAGATGGCCGAATGAACTGGAGCTACACGAAGCAGGTACGGAGCAGGCTTGGATCGGGTAGGAGAACATTTAAAAAAGTTTGCTCCTTAATTGACCTGATATGTCATCTGTGATCTCCATCATGCGTTGCACATCATCGGTATTGTTCTCGATGATGCGATCGCATTGCGACCGATAAGGGAAAAGATACTCCGAAAAACTGGGCAGCACATGGTTGTACCATTTATACTTCACATCTTCTTCATCATAGCCTCTTTCGATTAAATCGCGTTTCAGACGACGTTCCAAGGCAATAGGCTCCTCGGCATGTAAAAAAATACGTTCGTCCAGTAACTGGTTGATCTCCTCAAAATGAAAAATGAAAAGCCCTTCTACGATCAGCAGCGGAGCTGGCTTAATTTCCAGCATCTTGGGCTTGATAGCCGGATTGTTAAAGGTATATTCTTCCTTGAGCACCGTTCGCCCTTGTATCAACGCTTGAATATCCTGATAAAAGAGCTCCCGATTAATGGCTTGGGGGACATCAAAATTGTATAACTTATTTTCCTCTTGCGTTTTCGTATTGGCTGGCAGGTAATAATCATCTTGTGAGATTAAGGTAACCTCATCGGATGTAAAATGATTTAAAAAACACTTTAAGAAAAACGTCTTTCCCGAACCGCTGCTACCAGCAATGCCTACTACGTATGGTTTTTTTGCCATAAAGCGGTATGTAAGTTTGAAGTGATAGGTAATACGTTATAAGAGCGGAAACACATCTCAATAACTAATATTCACCCGGAATCTCCTGTCAATAACCCCAATTAATGATGCTACAGATTTGGAAATAACGATGATCGCATCTTTATTGGCCGATGTTTCGTTAAACTTACCTACCACTTTCGCGTAAGTGGTCCGATTGGTCATCGGATTCGTAATTTTCACAACCGTTCCAATGGGGGCTGTGTTGTGTAAAGCCAGCATCTTACCTGTTTCACCATTCAGATCATCCATCCATACACCAATGCCGCTTGCTGTGACCTGCTTAATGCCGTAACGATTTGTGGGTGTGTCGTCTTCTTTAGGTGTTTCTTCAGTATTTGCTTGTGTCTCTTCTTTTGTGTCTTGATCATTGCTGGGAGCAGTTCCGCGCAATTCCTCGTCGCTAATGACCCGTTGTTGTGTATTTGGATTAGTAGCCGCTTGTTCTACCGGTGTATTCGGTATCTTGATAATTTGATCGGCTTTGAGGTCATCGCTCGTCAAATTGTTTGCTTGTTTGATAGCATCGACACTAACACCGAACCGTTTAGAAATAGCGAATAAGGTTTCTTTATTACCCACTTTATACTCAATAAAATCGGTTGCCTGTGAAGAGATAGTCGTGCCGCCATTTTTTGGAGCCTGATTGGGCGTTACAGCAGTATTTGTTGTAACTGGCGCAGGGCTCGGTTTATTTTCAAAAGCTTGTCCGGTAGGAATTTTGATAACATCGCCAGCTTTAAGTGCTTTATTGGCATTAAAATCGATAATCGTTTTGGGGCTCAGGTTATACGTTCTACCTAAAGAATAATAAGATTCTTTACGTTCCAAACGGTGTAATATAACCTTCTTGCCGTCTTGGTTTTCAACACCGATTGAATCTCGTAAAAAGGTGTGGGCCGAAACAAGATTATAGGCAAAGATACAGGTCGCGGTTAAGCCAACTATTTTTATAATTCTTTTCTTCTTCATATACTTTACAATTATACAAAATACGATACAATTTCCCGTTTATTGTTCCGTATAAAAAACAATTGCTGGCCAATTAAAAAAAAGGTCTCTGGCAATAAATGGGTTAATCCATCCACTATGCAATTTTGGAAGATAATTTGATTATTTGGTGCAATTACAGCAAGCCATAGCTGGTAGTGACCATTGATCTGTTGGTGATAAGACCAAAAAGAATGTGTACTGTCTGACGCAAAAAAATAAGGGCCCACAACAGGAAGATCTGTTAATTGGATAGGAGGAGGATCCAATGTAGGAAAAGCTGTTTGTAGCTTTCTTTTTTGCGGAGGTAAGTCTGCTAAAGAAATAGAATGCTTTTTTATAGAGCCCGTATGCTCATCGAGCAACAAAATAGTGGAGCTTGATACTAGACTGCTTTTTACGGCAATGCCATCGTGAACAATTTCCTGAAATTGGATATCAAAACGTTCCCATACAACACTTCCAGAGCTTATGGCGATAGCAACCAATCCATTGGTCATGGCTTGTTCTGGGCGCGCATATTGATGTAATAGTAGGTGTTTTGCAGTAATGCCTGCCAATGTCCACCATCTATCACCATATTGCACCCCATCGCAAAGCAATTGGCCGTTAGGGTAATGTAGTACACTAAAATGAGGTACACCTTCTTCGTTCCGCCATTCAAATGCCATCAAGCGTGCACGCTCATGTATGTCCATCCGCCAGATGGCACCATTAAATACATGTGAAAAGGCATTTATCATTTTTCAGCACTTCTATCGCGATATAGCTTTTTTAGATGACTAAAAATTGTATCTTTATAAGTGAACACAAACAGTTCCATAGAAAGCATTGTTTTCTGTTGCAAATTAAGGGCATAAAATCTAACAAGACAAATGATATGGGGAAACATTTGAATAAAGTCATTTTCTTTCACCTCTATGTGATGGTTATCTTATTATCCATGACTGAATTAATATTTGCGCAGCAGCAGCGTATTTATCAATTTCATATCAATCAGGAGATTGGGCCAGCTGCTTGGCGTAAAACAGCCAAGGCTTTTGATGAGGCCAGCAGCAAAGGTGCTAATCAGGTATTGATAGAACTCAATACGTATGGTGGTATGCTAAATTATGCAGACTCTATTCGTACCAAGATACTGAACTCGCCATTGAAAACAATTGCCTATATCAATCATAATGCGGCATCGGCAGGCGCCCTGATTGCATTAGCTTGTGATAAAATATACATGGTGCCAGGTGCAAGCTTTGGTGCGGCAAGTGTAGTCAATCCGCAAGGGGAGATTATGCCTGAAAAGTACCAATCATACATGCGTGGGCTCATGCGAGCTACTGCTGAAGCCAATGGTAGAGATCCCAAAGTAGCAGAAGCTTTTGTTGATCCAGATGTAGCACTCCCTACGCTTAAAGAACCAGGCAAAGTGTTAACACTAACGACACAAGAAGCGGTTAAGATTGGCTTGGCCGACGGCAGTGTAGCAAACTTATCAGAGTTGCTTGGAAAAGAAGGGCTACAGGATCCCGTAATGTTGCGTCAGCAAATTACTTGGGTTGATCAAGTAATTGATTTTCTAATTAGCCCGGCTGTGAGCGGCATTTTAATCTTGCTCATTATTGGTGGAGTCTATTTTGAAATGCAAACACCAGGCATTGGTTTTGCACTAGTTGTGGCTGTAGTGGCGGCTTTGCTGTTTTTTGCACCACTATATATACAAGGATTGGCTGATAATTGGGAAGTAGCACTTTTTATCGTTGGTTTGATTTTATTGTTATTGGAAATTTTTATTATACCAGGCTTTGGTGTTGCAGGTATATTGGGTATTTTGGCTGTGGTATGTGGTTTGGCATTTAGCATGATACCCAATGAGCAATTTAATTTCGCACCCGTTCAGTCTGACGATATCATTACAGCATTCATTATTGTAATAGCATCAACCATTGGGGCTGTTATTCTCTGTGTTATTTTTGGTAAAAGTGTGCTCAAGTCGCGTGCTTTTCAACGTTTGGTATTGGCTGATGAGCAGCGATCGGGGATGGGCTATGTATCATCTGTGCAGCATCCAGATATGATCCATAAGGAGGGGGTAGCGAAAACAGCTTTGCGACCATCTGGAAAAGTCGAAATAGAAGGGAAATGGTACGATGCCATTGCGTTGGATGGGTTTATAGAAAAGGGCACCACCATTTATGTGGAAAAACATGAAAACTACAATCTGTTCGTGCGGAGAAAGAAAGAAGAGCAGGTATACTAAACAAAATCAAAGAAATATTGTTATAGAGGATAAATAGCTTACATGCATGCCCATGGCAATGATGTGGGCCTAAACTTTAAATAATAAGTCTATGAATCCAAAAGCAATTAGTTTAGAAGAAAAAAAATTAAGACCGGTAGTCGATCATCTCAATGATTTATTGGCCAATTATCATGTACACTATCAAAAGCTTCGTGGTTGCCACTGGAATGTAAGAGGGTCTCACTTTTTTACTTTACATATTAAGTTTGAAGAACTGTACAACAATGCTATCACAACAATTGATGAATTAGCCGAACGTATTTTGACGTTGGGAAAATCGCCTTTAAGTAGGTATCAAGATTATTTGGAGACCGCAGAGATTAAAGAGATTGATACCATTGGAATGGCTGATGTAGATTTGGTAAAAGCAGTGGTTGATGATTTAGAAGTATTGATTGGATTGCAACGCGATTTACTAGAAATTACAGAGGAAGCAAAAGACGAAGGCTCTAATGATATGGTAAATGCTTTTATGCAGTTCAATGAGAAACAAAATTGGATGTTAAGGGCGTTTCTTAATAAACGTTAAATAATCTGTTAGGCTAAAAAAGAGAGCTATTTCAAATAGAATAGCTCTCTTTTTTATTTATATCCTATGCAGAAAATGCTATTTCATTTTTAGAGGTATGATTGCTTTTAAAAGAACCTTTATCTTAACATCTCCTCATTTCAATTGCCCTGCGCGCAAAGGCTTTTCGTGCGGAACGCACGGAGTTGTTCGATACTTTGTCCACAACAAAGTATCACAAACCGAGGAACAACGTGACGAGCTCATGAAGGCCTCTGAAAACAAACACATTCTTCATAACGACCTGGCTGGTCTGTTCCGTTGCCATTCGTTGCCGGCATGCCTATCCGCAAAAGGAGCCACTCCATCGCACACATCTCCCCTCCGTTTTCTCTTTTGCTACTTACCTGTAAGCTGCGCAAAACATTGCTCTAGGGCATGCCAACTGCCGATGGCTGCCTCCACAGACCTAGGCCATTTCCGTGCTTTGGAACGGATTGTGCATGACTTTCTACGGTAGTACTCTTGTGTAATAGCACAAGCCCGATGGACTGTGGGATGGCGGAACGGCCTCATGAGGTGAGCGTTAAGAAAAATTGGTGGTGGGACGGACAAGAAATGAAGTGAGGAAGTGAAGTGGAACGAACGGCTCCACTTCATTGCGGGCGGTGCCGATTTTTTAGCAAAAATCATGAAGCCTTGAACTTTTGTTACTTTTCTTTCAAGAGAAAAGTAAATGCATGCGGCGGTTGCCGCAAATAAAGGTTCCATTCTAATAGACAAGTAAGTAAATATGATGAGCATCATATTTACTTGATTCATATATGGCTAGGTAATGATTCATAAATATTATCTTTGACCCTTTATGGGGTTAAATCATTATCATCATGAAGAAAACGTTGTCAACACTTTTACTCATTATTGTCACTCGATTCCTTTTTTCTCAAGAATACCATTATACAATTGATCTGAACCAGTTAACAGATGATCAGCTATCTGTTACTTTGCAGGTTCCGGCCCAAAAGGAAAAACGGGTGTTGTTTAATCTACCAAAAATTATTCCTGGTACATACGCAATTAGCAATTATGGCCTCTTTACCAGTGAGGTCAAAGCACTGGATAAGAATGGGAAGCTTCTACCTGTTACGCGTCTCGATACGAATCGTTGGGAAATTAAAAAAGCAAAAAAATTAGCAACCATTACCTATACTGTTGAAGATATATTTGATACGCACCAAGAGCATGCTGTTTACCCCATGGCAGCTACTAACTTTGAAGATAAAAATGTGGTATTGCATGCGCCGGGCATTTTTGGCTATCTGAAGGGACAGAACCGATTCCCCTTTTCTATTACCATACATAAACCGAGTACATTTTATGCGTCTACGAGTGCCGTACCGATTAGTCATTCAGAAACACAGGATGTTTTTACCATGAAAAACTTGGATGAACTATATGATACGCCAATCATGTACGGTGTTCCCGATACGGCTACCGTAAAGGTTGGCAATTGTGATGTGTTGGTGTCTGTTTATTCACCACATCAACAAATACATGCCAGCGAAATTGTGGGATGGCTGTCTGATTTGCTACAGGGAGCTAGAAAGTATTTGGGCGGTAAATTACCGGCAAATCGATATGCTTTTCTTTATTATTTTAAATCGCCAGATGTTAATCAATCCTTTAAAGGTGGTATTGGAGGTGCTTTGGAGCACCCCACATCATCTTTTTATTATTTACCAGAGAGACCCGCTGAACAAATGAAAAAGCTGATTGTTGATGTCTCTTCTCACGAATTTTTTCATATTATCACTCCTTTAACGATTGCCTCAAAAGAAGTGAAAGCATTCAATTACCAAGAGCCCGTATTATCTGAACATTTGTGGCTGTATGAAGGTAGTACCGAGTATACTGCCCATCATGTACAAGTGAAATGCGGATTAAATACGGCACAACAGTTTTTAGACAAATTGGCTGATAAAATCCGTATTTCCCGAGAACAGTATAACGATACCCTGGCTTTTACTAAGTTGAGTAAATATGCCGCAAGCACTTATGCAGATCAATATGGCAATGTATATCAAAAAGGTGCTTTAATTGCTGCCTGCTTAGATCTTTATTTGTTGCATTTATCTGAAGGGGGGTACGGCCTGAAAGATTTGACACATGATCTAGGTATTCGTTTTGGTAAAGACAGCTATTTTTTAGACGAACAATTATTTGATGAAATTGAGCGATTAACTTATCCAGAGATTAAACAATTTCTGGTAACGTATGTGCAGGGTAATACTCCCATACCTTACCAAGAGTTTTTTAGATTAGCTGGTGTACAACTTAATTCATCTGCGGCACACACGCTCAGTCTAACAGCGCAAGCTAACCCCAATCAGCTGCGTGTTAGAAAAGCTTGGTTGGAACACATGACACCCTGAAAAAGGTATCAAGTATTATGGTGTTTTTGCTTTGGCGAAAGAAAAACGTCGTGAAATACTGAATCCCCAACGATATTGGCCTTTTCCCCATGACGTGCTTGTTTCAGGTATGAATTGAGCTTCTTGTATAGCCGTAGCGTTGGTGAAATTTAAGTGAAAAACATGGCCGCCAGTTTCAATCTCTAGACCTACACCAAGGGCATGGTAAAAACGCTGTTGAAGCATATTCTCCAGATATTCTTTTTTCGTTTTATTTCTAAAAGGTAGCATATAATCAGCCACTATAGCCATTCTTTTCGCGATTTTAAGACGTCCACCTAAACCTAGGGCAAACAGATCATTTTGATCGCCAAAAATGGTATAATTGCGATGTAAATAAGTGGGGATTACAGCAATGGAGAGTCTATCACTGAATTTTTTAGCAATGATCAGCGAGCTCACATAAGTTAAGCGGTCGCTAAAGCTTTTATAGGCAGTAGCTGCTGTTGGATCATCCGATGCTTTCATCGCCACTGCTGTTGCACTCCCAAAGAGCGCAATACTGAGCGGCATGGTATTGTCTACTGTTTGTTCCAAAAACCGGTATTTGAAATTGGTTTCGTATAACTGAGTGGCAGCAGTAGCCCCTTTAGCCCGACCTATACCTACATTGAATTTGTCTGAAATCCCATAGTCAAAGCCTATACGGATGTCGGTAGATTGGTCAAGACCAAAAAAATTGCTAATACCACCTGCTTGGCCAGCAATATCTCCAAAGCGATGATCTACACGAAATTCCAGTTCTCGTTTATGGATGGTTTCTGTCGTTTGTAAGTTAATCAAGTGACCTGATTTAAAGATTGCACTTATTTTATCGTGGCCTGATGCGTTATCGGGTAGTAACTGCTCCAGATCAGTTTGCGCAAAAACCATCGACGTATGAAAGGCTATAGCGAAGCATGAGATGGTAAAATATTTCATCATATACATGTTGAACTAAAATTTTTTGGGTTTAAAAGAGGCAGTGATATGGATGTCCAATACCTCGGCTATATTTTTAATGACAATGGTTGGGATCTTGATGTTATGATCAGCCGTTTTTATATGAAACGAACTGGTCGCTGTTATACTATTTGAGCTAACGGCCATTTTAACTTGTGTTTGATATTTTCGAGCTACGCCGTGCACAGTTAATATTCCGTGTACAGACACTATATAAGTACCTTCGTTCTTTAATTGCGTTGGGTGATCAATTTTACCTTTAAATATGGAGATGGGAAATCTATCGCTTTCCATATAGCTTTCGTTAAAATGATCTTGCATCAATTGTTTTTTAAATTCGAACGATTTATTTGGTACTTTGAATACCAGATCACCTGTGTTTAGATCGAGAGCCGCTGATCCAGCATGGCTTATTGCTTCAATATCTTCAAGTGGGGCGCTGCTGAAAAAAGACACATATGCATCTTGAGCGATGAAGATCTGCGCCCAACCCGTCGAGGTACCAATCGATGATGTGAATAAAAAAAGGAAAATGGTTTTTAGCATATCAAAAAAAGATTATTTTTCGGGCATGTTGCGATCAAACCAGGCCTTTAAGAGCACCTTTTCATTACTGCTGAGTGAGCCGACTTTAGGCATGATGCCTGTTACCAACACCGCATTATGAATACGCGTACCATTATCTTTTACAGATGTATAACCAGAAAAAGTCCATTGCGATGCTCCCTCTCCACCAGAGGCATGACAGGCACTGCATTTATTTTGTATCAGTGATCCGACAAAGTTTTCATAGCTTACATTGCTCGCAGTAACTTGGTTGTTCTCATCTTGAGGCTGGGGTTCTTCGCCTTGGTTTTTTGAGCAACTGCTATACAGTATACTTATGAGAAGCGAGACTAACAACGTTAATATAATTGGTCTTTTCATTGCCTGTTTTTTATTTAATTTAAAGAATGCTGAATTAGATAAGCTAGGGTTGGGGGGCTATTGAAGATTGCAGATTAACCACTGGCCAAACACCTGGTTGTGGTACACTCACCCCTTTGTTATCACCCCGTTGCATATCTTGTCCGAAATAGTATAAAGGCCAACCTTTATAGGTTAATTGTGTTTTGCCAAACACGTTTATATTGGCAAAAGCTGTTTGAGCAACAATGGAAGGTACAGGTCCTGCCGTTACTTGGTAAATGGGCCATACGGCATCATTGCTAAAATCTTCCTTGGTGAAGGTGTTTGTGTTGAACTTATCTGGAGCAAAGGCATATAATGTACGACCTTTCGCATCGGTAAAATAGGTAGTTAGACCATCACCGATACTTAAATCTTCCTTGTAATGGATTCCATTTGCACCAATGAGTTGGTTTCTAACGACCATCAAAACATAATCTGGTTTGGCAACAAACCAAATATCATTAACACCGTCTCCTTTTACATCATTTGTTGCAGCATCACTAGCGTAATAATAGAGTGGCCAACCTTTATACGTTGTTTGTTTAGAACCATCTGCCCGTGTTAATGTACCGATATCCGCTTGATTAACTGCCATATCGGTACTGGCATCTGCACTGTAGTAAACCGGCCATATAGTTTCGCAACCACCTGTGCAGGCAGAAGTGCCAGATGCATCCATCGCAAAGAAATAGAGTGTTTTTCCGTCTTTATCAGTTAATATAGTGCCAAATTTGGCATCTTCGCGAAACTGAATGCCCTTTTTGTCATTTCCTTGCTCATCCATGTCCGGATTGTTATCATCTTTAGAACAATTGGATAGGAAGAGCATACATCCAAGCGTGCTGAATAGAAGCGTTTTTATTTTTGTAGCCATAGTGTTTTTTTTATGTACGATATCAAGAATACGGTACTCTTTAAGCAATGGTTGCCTGCTTTTGAAAAAAAATTTTTTTTCAAAAGCAGGCAACCATTTGTTTATTTGCTCCGTATTAGACAGTTAAGGAGGATTGGTGGCACCAAAAGAAAACCAGGAAGATGTCATAGCCGCATGGATACAAGGATGTGTCCGAGAAGATAGAAGTGCCCAAAAGGAACTTTATGGGCATTTTTACGCACTTGCTATGGGCATTTGCCTTCGGTATGCCAATAACAAAATAGATGCTGCCAGCATTTTGAATGATGGGTTTTATAAAGTATTTCTTCATATTAAACGATACGATGCAACCAAACCTTTTAACGCTTGGATAAGTCGGATTATGACCAATGCCGCTATCGATTTTTATCGGGCGAATCTGAGGTTCATGAATAGTGAGGATATTCTGGAACATGAATACTTACAATCTGATCATTTCATTTACGATACATTGAATTATCAGGACTTATTAAAAATGGTTCAATCGCTCAGCCCAGCCTATCGTACGGTCTTTAATTTATATGCTATCGAAGGATATACCCATGAAGAAATTGCTCAAATGCTGAACATCTCGATTGGTGCATCGAAGTCCAATTTGTTTAAGGCACGAGGAAAATTGATGGAAATGCTCAGAGTTACGTTAAATGATCAAGTGTGATGGAAAAGGAATATATAGACGAATTATTTAAAAAGGGATTGGCTAATTCCGAAGTAACCTATGAAGAAGAACATTGGACTGCTATGGAACGGCGATTGCGGCTTCGGAGTAAACAAATTAAGTTCCTTTGGGTCGCTTCGATAGCATCAGCAGCCGTTATTTTAATGACCGTTTTCTTAGTGTTATGGCAACCTGAGGTTCATCGCCATTCGCCGGCGGTCAGCGTAACGGTTGTAAAGCCCGTTAAAGATACTTCAATCGTTACCCCACATATAAAAGCAACCGCCATTCATGCAGATGAGATAAAGTTAAAGCAGGAAAGAAGAAAACTGAATGAAGAGCGGACAAAATTGCCCTTAGCTTACATGGAAAAACGTGTAGATAGGCAACGGGTCCTATTGCCTCCAATAAAAACAATAACTTGGAATATACCCGAAAGCAATCAAAAGCTACTTGTATGGCAAGATTTAGGGGTTGAAGAAGAGGACGCATTGGGTGAAAAAAAAATAACGTCTGTGGCTCAAGAAGATCAGCTACAACCAATACAGAGCAAGCTCAAGCCGTATGTTACGCTGACATGGGCACCCGATTTGACGAGCGTTCAAGGGGCAGAAAGGCAGTCATTCAGTGGAGGTATTGGTCTATTATACACGGTGCCGTTAAATCATCGAATAAGTATTTCGGGGGGTGCTTTATATGCGAAAAAAAATTACAGCTCACCGTATAGTTTTTATAAACCCAATGTGCGTTTAACTTGGTCAGAAAAACCAACCAATGTAGATGCGGCTTGTGATGTATTGGATATTCCCATCAATTTGAACTACCAGTTTTATCAGCGGGGACGCAGCAAATTTACTGCAAGTGGAGGTATATCCAGCTATTTCATGCTTCGAGAACAATACCACTTTGCCTATGCAAATGAAGCAGCCTATGATCAATCTGTTATTGACTATGAGGTGAGAGGGCAAAACAATCATTTGTTCGGTGTTGCCAACCTATCGGTAACATTTGAAAGACAATTAAATAAACGTTTCTCGATTGGCATTCAGCCTTTTGTCAAATTGCCACTTACCGGTATTGGTTACGGACAAACCAAGCTTATGTCTAAAGGGATTGCTGTTTCTGTTAACTTTAAAGGCGGAAAATAGGGCAATAGCTATCTTGTCAATAAGTACTCTACAAATGAAGCTAAAATATAATCCCAGCCTTCTGGTGAGTCCATGCTACGCCGATAGGCTTCGCCTTTCTCGCCATGTCGGTCAAAATAACGATGCTCTAAGATGATCGTTGTACAACCATTTTCTTCATTGAATGAAATTTCCACTTCGCTCGCTTTATCTGGATTGGGCTCGGGACTACGGTCTGGATTAATCTGCCAACAGAAAATTAATTGATCTGCTGTTATTTTTGTAATACGTCCCCAATCACACTGAAATCCGTAAGGGCCTATTTCTGTAAAAAAGCCATTGGTGGTTGGATTAACGCGCAATGCCACCAGTTCGTCTTTAGACCAAGTGTACGCTTTTGGCCACCAATTTCCTAGTTCGTTTACAAATACCTTAAACGATTTTTTAAGAGGTGTATCTACGAGTATTTTTTTCTTTATCGTGCTCATATGCTAATAAGTTTAGGCTACGTAGCCTTTAAAGTAAAAAACATGCTTACAACAAATGATGCGTAGAAAAGTTTGTAAGAATGAAGTAACAAATTGTACAAATGCTTACATTCGTTGGTATATTCAAAATAAGGTTATGATTTTACGCTTCATTACTTTGCTCTTTTTTGTGTCCTGTTGCTATTCTGTTTTCGCTCAAGAGCTTTATATGCCTCGACATATAAAAGCCGCTTATAAACAGGGAACACGATCTGCAGATGGCAAACCGGGTAAGCATTATTGGCAGAACAAAGGTGTCTATCATATGGAAATTACCGTTGATGCGCAAACAAAAATAGTAAAGGGAACAGAAACTATTCAATACCATAATAATAGTCCAGATACCCTAAAGCAATTAGCTATCCGTTTTGTGAACAATATTCATAAACCCCAAGCCCCGCGTAGTGGGTATGTAAGCAGTGATTTTCTTTCAGAAGGACTAACTATTAGCCGGTTTGCGGTTAATGGGATGGTTTACTCGGTCGATGCAAGCAGTTGGGGAACCGTTGCACTTGTTGAATTAAAACAAGCACTTTTGCCAAACAGCAAACTGTCTTTAGACATCGATTGGAGTTACCCATTGTCGAAACAAAGTGGACGTGAAGGCCAGATTGATTCAGCGACGTTTTATGTTGCCTACGCTTATCCGCGTATTTCAGTATACGACGACTATAACGGTTGGGATGTTATTCCGCATACCGACCGTGGAGAATTTTATAACGACTTTAATGATTATACTTTTACCATCAAAGCACCCAAAAATTATGTGGTTTGGGCTACAGGTGATTTTCTGAATCCGGACGAAGTGTTACAACCAGCCATTGCTAACCGCCTCAAACAATCGTATACGGAAGATGAAGTACTGCATGTGGCCACTGCTGCTGAAATGCAAGCAGGGAAAGTAACCAAACAACAAGAATGGAATACATGGAAATTTAAAGCAGATCACATCCCCGATGTTTGTTTTGCTTTGAGTAATCACTATGTTTGGGATGCATCCAGCGTTGTAGTTGATCAAAAAACAGGGCGAAGAGCCAGTACGCAAGCTGCCTATAGCGAAACTGCTAAGGATTTTGTGAATTCAGTTAAATACAACCGCTATGCTTTGGATTGGTTTTCCAATAACTGGCCAGGCATACCTTATCCTTACAATAAGATGATTGCTTTTCAGGGGTTTGCTGATATGGAGTACCCTATGATGGTGAATGATTCGGACACAGGCGATGATGCTTTTGGGCGCTTTGTGCAAGATCATGAAATTGCACATACCTATTTTCCCTTTTATATGGGGATCAATGAAACGCGTTATGCCTATATGGATGAAGGATGGGCAACGACCCTTGAATACTTGATTGCATTGAGTTATAAAGATAAAACGGAAGTAGACGCACTTTATAAAAAATTCCGGATTAAGAGTTACATCAATGATCCTTCTACAGAAGAAGATCAACCGATTATAACGCTCTCTAGTCAAGTTTCGGGAGTAGGATATGGACGTAACTCATATGGAAAGGCATCATTATCGTATCTCGCATTGAAAGATTTATTAGGTGATGACTTGTTTAAAAAAGCATTACATACCTATATGGATGCCTGGAAGGGAAAGCATCCTATTCCCTGGGATTATTTTAACTCAATGAATGCAGGAGCAAACCAAGATTTAAATTGGTTTTTTCAAAATTGGTTCTTCTCTAACCATTACATTGATTTGAAAATTGAGCAGGTAAACAAATCAGGTAAACAGTTAACGATAAATGTAGAAAATATGGGTGGTTTTGCCATTCCCTTTGATGTGGTGATTACTTATGCCGACGGTACGATAAAAAGGCAACATCACACACCGGCTTTGTGGAAAGATCATCCAAAGAATGTGCAATTGACTTTAGCCACGCCGACCAAAGACATCCAGTCGATAGCTATAGATGGTGGTATTTTTATGGATGCTACGCCAACGGATAATCAATGGAATCCATGATAGGTCAACTCTGTTTGTTTAACGATACAAAAAAGAGCGGTTGACAATAAAGTCAACCGCTCTTTTTTGTATTTATACTTTAAATTAGAATTTCACTCCCAGCGTCAAGAACACATTGTTACGGGTGTTTTTAACACTAGCAACGGGATTTTCTAATCCCATTTCAGGTGTAAAGGTATAAGGGGAGTGATTGTATTCCTGGCGCCAATTCTGATAAGTAGCATCGACATAGTAATTTCCAAAACGGAAACCTATACCTCCTGTAATAGATTGTGCCTTATAATCGGCGTTTTTATATGGATTTCCTTGGTGGTTGTAACCGGCACGTAGCATAAATAATGGGGTTACCATGTATTCGCCGCCTACTTTCAGGTTGACAGCCCCTTGATAAGCTGCTTTAATATCTTCATTATAGAGATCAATATCGGCATTATCCGAAGAAGAAAAGCGAATGCTCGAATAATCAACAAACTCCACATCGGCAGAAATCAATCCTTGTGAAAATACAGCTGAGATACCACCGTTTAAGCGGTAGGGGGTGCGCAGGTTGTATTCGGCATAATTGCCTTGGGTTGAGTTTTCTGATGGTTCACCAATCTGAGGGCCACCATCCGGCTCATAATTGACAATGCCATAATAATCATCCCAATCGTCAGACATCCGATACCAGGTTGGCGTCGTAGCACTAAAACCAATACGAATCATGTCCGTTGGACGATAAATCATCCCTAATTTCACATTTACACCCGTCCCTTTGGTGTGTGTCCACACTTGTTGATCATAGCTAAAGTCTGAATTAAGCAAGTCCCGATAACCATCATCGGTATTGAATCTCGATTCCTGCCAATTGGGTTGTTGTTCTAAATAAGCTTGATCTAAAAAGAAACCGTCTTCATAGAAATGGGTGTTTGAGCGATAGTCGATCGTGGCTAAGCCAACGGAAGCACCTAAATAAAATCTGTTGCTGTAGTTCGCACCGAAAGACAGGTTAGTCTCCGATTGATAGCCACTGTAAGTATTCATAATGCCCTGCTCGTTCCCCAAGCTGGTCATGCCGTAATACGAATCACCCGTTTTACCTTGGTCATATAAGCCAAAGTCCCATCCAATTTCGCCTAAAAAGGAACCCTCGTATCCCTGATCCATCATGAAATCGGCTATACTGGAGTTGGGATTATTGCCATAATAAGTTAACTTTGAATGAAAGCTATTTGTCTTGGTATAACCAATACCAATATTAAAGTTGAGCCAACCTTCATCTAGGCTGCTTCCTCTGGAACGCATGCTCGGCAAGTTGAATACGATACCTAACTGGTTTAGTCCCAATCGATCTTTGCTGGCATCATAGGCCGTTCCAAAATAAGTAGCTTTATTCTTGTCGCCAAAATAATCAAGGGTAATGCTAGCATCCGAACTATTAAAAAAACCCAGTCCGGCTGGATTGCCTGAAATATTACTTAGATCGCCCCCTAGAGAGGTTTGGGCACCGCCCATCGCTTTAAATCGCGAGGTCGCCCCTTGCTCGTATTGCGAAAATAATAAAGACTCTTCGGTATTTTGTGCTTGTGAGGTGAAGAAACACCCTAAAAAAGCACTCAGTATGGTTAATTGTTTCGTGTTCATACTATGTTGATGTTATAAGCAATTCGTTATTAAAACCACTTATTTGGAAAGCGTATGTAAAATAAAACCGACTCCTGTTCATTCTCTTAATTTGGTCGGTTTTATTATATGATTGATGATTATCTGCCTCTTGATCCGCCCCGGCTACCACCACCGCCGCTACTACCACGGCTTCCACCACTGCTAAATCCGCCTGAAGAACGACTCGGTGTATACGATGGTCGTGAGCTTTGTGTAGCAGGTCTAGAAACCGAAGGCCGTGATGTTGGTCTGGAAACACTGGGTCTTTCTGACGTAGTAGGTCTGCTAGGTCTTGCTGCGGGCCTCGAAGGACGATTTGAACTAGGTCTACTCGATGCCCCTGGCCGTACCGTTGTAGGGCGTTCCGCTCCATTAGGTCGTGTAGCCGTAGGTCTGCTCGGTCTACTGGATGGTCTTGTTGCCGATGGCCTATTCCCGCTATTTGGTCTCACTGCTTCACGGGTCCGTGTACCACTGGAGGTACGATATGTTTCTCCATTCCGCGTACCTGTAGCCCGACTACCCATACCCCAATTGCTTCTGGCATTAGCCGTTCTACCTCGACTACCAGACACACGGGCTAATACACCCTCTCTGCTTCGGGTAATGGAACCGCCTCTGGAATTCATGGCGTTCATGCTGTATGGACGTGTTGCATAATTTCTACGCCCGGCGTAAGAGCCGCCCCATCCCCAACTTGGGTAGTAGCCACCCCAATATCCGCCGTAATAACCGCCCCATCCCCAGCCAGCACCGTAATAAGAATAAGGCCCCCACCAAGGTGAATACCAGCCACCCCAACCACCGGCATAGTATGGGTTGCCCCAATAACCACCCCAACCGAAACCACCGCCCCATCCCCAGCCACTGCTCCAGCCAAAACTTAATCCCCATCCGTTGAAACCATAGCCGTACCATGGATCAAAAAATGGGTCGTAATAGGTCATGCCTGGCGTAGCGTAGTAAAAACGGTTGATGCGGTTTGCATATTCATAATCGCTGTATTCGTCTGTAAAGGCGCCAGCATAGCTATCGTTATACTCGTCATCGTAATAGTCTCCATTCTGATCGGCATAAGCCGCGTCCGTATCTGTTTCGGCATAACCGTCTTGTGGTTCGGCATATTCATCATAATAATCCGGACTTTGATATGCTACTTCTTGTGCTTGGCTCTTGCCTCCATATACATCGTCCTGAAAAGTATGTTGTGCATACTGGCTGGTAGCACAGGCGCCGAAGGATAGTGATCCGATTAATAGAACACTTTTTATGATTAATGGCTTACTTTTCATTGTTATTTCCTTTCCCTATAATATGGTTTTATTAATAGACTCCAATCAACCTTAAAGGTTTAATCAGATAAACGGTTGTAAAAACATGTCTGCTACAAAAATAAATTTAATAATCCTTACATTCGCAAAGTGGAAGTAACTTTACAGTTATTTTAACATTTTTAACACATTTTAACATCAGTTTTTCAAAAAAATACTGTTACGTTTAGCAGTATACAATTTACAAATATTATTCCAATTACACAACGATGAGTAAAGGTATAACCAGCAGAAATGAAGATTATTCGCAGTGGTATAATGAATTGGTCAGTAAAGCAGATCTCGCAGAGCATTCTGCTGTAAGAGGTTGTATGGTCATAAAGCCTTATGGCTATGCTATATGGGAAAAAATGCAGGCGGCGCTAGATCAAATGTTTAAAGATACAGGGCACAGCAACGCTTATTTTCCACTTTTCATTCCAAAGTCATTTTTTTCTAAGGAGGCTTCGCACGTAGAAGGCTTCGCCACTGAATGTGCCGTTGTGACACATTATCGGTTGAAGAATGATGGCAATGGACAAATCATTGTAGACGAGGAAGCAAAATTGGAAGAAGAGCTTATTGTACGTCCAACATCTGAAACAATCATTTGGAATACGTATAAAGGCTGGATACAATCGTACCGGGATCTGCCTATCTTGGTAAACCAATGGGCCAATGTAGTGCGTTGGGAAATGCGCACGCGTTTGTTCTTGCGAACAGCTGAATTTTTGTGGCAAGAAGGACATACGGCGCATGCTACCCAAGAAGAGGCCGTTGAAGAAACGAAACAAATGCTCGATGTATACGCTACGTTTGCAGAAGATTGGATGGCATTGCCTGTTGTGAGAGGGAGAAAGACGGAGACTGAACGGTTTGCTGGGGCACTAGATACCTATTGTATTGAAGCATTAATGCAAGATGGCAAAGCTTTGCAGGCAGGTACGTCACATTTTTTGGGGCAAAATTTTGCTAAGGCTTTCGATGTGAAATTCACATCTAAAGAAGGTAAGTTGGATTATGTCTGGGCCACATCATGGGGGGTATCAACGCGTTTGATGGGAGCCTTGATCATGGCACATTCGGATGATGCAGGACTTGTGTTACCGCCTAAATTGGCACCTATTCAGGTAGTGATCGTACCGATTTATAAAACAGATGATGAAAGTAAACAAATTGGCAATTTAGTAGACCACTTCTTGGTAGAATTGAAACAAAAAGGGATTTCGGTTAAATATGATGATCGTGATACACAACGCCCCGGATTTAAGTTTGCCGAATGGGAGCTGAAGGGCGTGCCCATTCGAGTAGCTATTGGTGCGCGTGATTTGCAGAACGGAACAGTGGAATTAGCTAGGAGAGACACTCAAAGCAAAGAAACCGTAAACCAGGTAGGTTTAGCCGATCGAATTGAGCAATTATTGGCTGATATTCAGCAAAATATCTACCAAAAAGCAATTGTTTATCGGGATCAACACATTACGGAGGTTCAATCCTATGATGAATTTAAACAGGTGTTGGAAGAGAAGGGAGGTTTCATTTCTGCACATTGGGATGGTACACCAGAAACCGAAAAACGGGTAAAAGAAGAGACAAAAGCCACCATCCGTTGTATTCCTTTGAACAATAAACAAGAAGCAGGTACGTGTATATTTACAGGTAAACCTTCTACACAACGTGTATTGTTTGCTAAAGCATATTAAAGTATCAAGATGTAGGTATCAAGTATCAAGATGTAGGTGTCAAGTATCAAGATGTAGGTGTCAACTGTTTGGTGAACTGGAAAGGCGTCTTGCTACTTATGTCTTATATCTAAAAATCTTAAAAAATGAAATTCGCAACAAAAGCCATTCATGCGGGGCAGCATCCAGACCCCACCACCGGTGCCGTAATGACACCTATTTATCAAACGTCTACTTATTGGCAGGAATCGCCTGGAAAACATCAAGGCTATGAGTATTCGAGGGGTACAAACCCCACACGGAAAGCTTTGGAAGATTGCATTGCATCGTTAGAAAATGCGTCATTTGGATTGGCATTTTCGAGTGGTATGGCAGCTACAGATACGGTGTTACGTTTGTTGCGCCCCGGCGACGAGGTTATTACAGGTAATGATCTCTATGGAGGCTCTTACCGTATTTTTACGAAGGTATTCGAGAACTACGGTATTCAATTTCATTTTGTTGATTTAACCCATCCGGAAAATATCAAGTCACACCTTTCCGAAAAAACCAAGTTGATCTGGATAGAGACACCAACCAATCCAACTATGCAGATTGTTGATATTGCAGCCGTTGGAGCGATTGCTAAAGAAGCAGGTGTGTTATTTGTGGTGGATAATACCTTCGCTTCGCCATATTTACAAAATCCAATAGATTTAGGTGCAGATATCGTGATGCATTCTGTAACCAAATACATCGCGGGACATAGCGATGTGGTGATGGGAGCACTGGTGACCAATGATGAGGAATTGTATAAACAACTGTTTTTCTATTACAATGCGTGCGGTGGCACACCGGGGCCTCAGGATAGCTTTTTAGCATTAAGAGGTATTAAAACCTTGCATTTGCGTATGAAGGCACATTGTGAGAATGGTCGGCAGGTTGCTCATTTTCTACGCCGCCATCCACGTATTGAAAAAGTCTATTGGCCCGGATTTGAAGATCATCCCAATCATGCCGTTGCGAAGCAACAGATGCGCGATTTTGGAGGGATGATCTCCATTGTATTGAAAAATGCGTCGTTAGAAGATACATTCAAAGTAGCATCTGCGTTTAAGGTATTCTCACTAGCAGAATCGTTGGGAGGCGTCGAATCATTAATCAATCATCCAGCTACCATGACGCATGGTTCTATTCCGAAAGAAATACGTGAAAAAGTAGGGGTAGTAGATAATCTCATTCGCATCAGTGTTGGGGTAGAAGATGTGGACGATTTATTGGCAGATTTGGAGCAGGCGCTTGGGTTGTGAGTTGCCAGTTGCCAGAAGCTGCTTAATACTTTTTAATTTTCGTTACAGATAAGAAGGTGCTCGTAACGCATAACTGATATGATGGTGTTAGATTTAAAAGATTTTCTTGATCGCAAAGTAGCGCAGTACAACCAACCCGGGTTTATTGAAAATGATCCCATTTGTATTCCGCACCAGTTTTCGTTAAAGCAAGATATCGAGATCATGGGTTTCTTTGCGGCTATTTTGGCCTGGGGGCAACGAAAAACCATTATCAATAAATGTAATGAGCTGATTGCCCGAATGGATGGTTGCCCTTATGCATTCGTAAAAGAGCACCATGAAAGCGATTTGAAACATATGTTGGGGTTTAAACATCGTACGTTTAACGATACGGATTTGCTTTATTTTATCGGTTTCTTACAAGCACATTACCAACAAGCAGATTCGCTGGAACAAGCTTTTGTTCCAAAACAAGCGTCATCTGAATTTCGGGCAGATTATTTTACCTTTGAAACGGCTGCAAAAACCGATGTTGAAATAAGCAGTCGTACCTGTTATGCAAGTGATTTGATTAAGGAACCTGTTTCCATCGAATCAGCATTGAATCGTTTTCGGTCCTACTTTTTCAGTCTGCCCGATTACCCCATCCGAACAAGAAAACACATCAGTTCTCCTGCCCAGAAATCTACCTGTAAAAGATTGAACATGTTTTTGCGCTGGATGGTTCGTATGGATGACTTTGGAGTGGATTTTGGTATTTGGAAAAATATTCCGATGAGTGGTTTAATATGCCCTTGCGATGTACATGTAGAGCGGGTAGCACGCCATCTTCAATTGATTTCACGAAAACAGACCGACTGGCAAACGGCCGTTGAGCTGACCGAAAATTTACGCTTATTAGATCCCAACGATCCTGTAAAATATGATTTCGCCCTGTTTGGATTGGGAGTAGAGGGTGAGTTGTGAGTTGCCAGTTGTGAGTTGATAGTTAATTTTTGATGGCACGCAGCATTTCTCTTTTTCCAGGTGCGCCGGGTGCTTTTTCAATTGAAAAGCCTAAGCCTTTCATGGTACGTTTTAAATTTCCGGTAATGGCATAGGTGACGAAAACACCCCCTGTTTTGAGAAATTGACAAACCTGTCTTAACGTTGCTTCGCTCCACATTTCCGGCTGCCGGACGGCAGCAAAGGCATCGAAATACATCAAATCGTATTGCTGTTGGGTGTTAAAATCGACAACATCCAGATGAGCGATTTCAAGAGTTATTGCCGAATGAAGGGTTTGTTTTTGATCGAACGCTGATGGGTAATGCGCTAAGAACGAATTCCATAAGTTGTGATCTATTTCTTGCTCATAACCTGTATTTTGGATCATATGGAGTGATAGCGGATAAGCTTCTACACCTGTGTAATGTAAAGCAATTGACTGCTGTAGGCAGTAGTCGGCTGTTAATAAAAAATTCAGCCCTGTACCGAAACCGATCTCTAAAATAGCCAGCGGACTTGTATGAGAAACCGCTTTGCTGTTAAGCAAAAAATGTAAACCTGATTTCAGAAAAACATGCCTACTCTCCTGAACAGCGCCATGCGTGGAATGGTAATGTTCGCCAATCTGTGCATTGAAAATTGTTTTGGAGCCGTCGGCTGTTGTTACAAAGTTCATAAGTCATTGTTTTAGTATGATAAACGCACAATGTTATTTAAACTCCTCCACGGCCGTTCCTAAATCATATACCGCAACATTTACCCGAGCGGCTATGATGCTTGTGCCAATAGCCGATCGATAACCCCCAGCACAATGCACTACGATGGGTTTGTCTGTCGGAATAAGGTCTAATGATTCGCGTAAGCGAGGTAAGGGAATGGAAAGGGCTGTTTTAAATATTTTCTTTGTTTGTACTTCGCCCTCATTGCGAAGGTCGATGATGGTATAAGCCTCAGGCTGTTCTTTAAAAGTATTTAAATCAAGTTGAGGGGAGATGGATGTGCCTTCTGTGCCTACAATAAAACCTTTGCATTGACTTTCATAACCAATTTTGGCTGTTTTCATAAGTAGCGCTTGCGCTTGCATTTCGTCTGTTACCAAGAGATAAAACGATTCTCCCGGAGCGATAATACTTCCCAACCAGGTTTCAAATTTAGTACCATCTGGAAGATGGATGGCGTCCGGACGATGTCCGATTCGATAGATTGGATTGGGACGACTGTCTATAAGCAGCGCAGTGGTATCATCCAATATGGTCTCTGGTACCGGGGTGATGTATGTCAGGCTCTCGGATAAAGGTAGTGCGCCGACTCGGTTTAAAGCTACATCAAAAGCAAAATATTTCGGAACAAAAGGTTGATCTGCCATGAGCCATGCTACGAAAGCTTCTTCATTTGGCTGTTGGAACGCTTCGTTTTCCTCCAACTCCTGGCCTATGGTACTTTCTTTTTCATCACGAATGCCCTTGCCACAAAGTGATCCGGAACCATGAGCTGGATAGATCGTAACATGTGGATCTAACAAGGCAATTTTCTGATGCAATGTATGGTATAAAGCTTGTGCTAGCTCCTGAGCTTTTGCCGTTACATGGCCAGCATTTTCGCGTAAATCAGGTCGGCCGACATCGCCTACAAACAAAGTGTCGCCTGTGAACAAAGCGTGTTGCCTTCCTTTTTCATCAAGCACGAGCACACAGATACTATCAGGCGAATGGCCTGGTGTGTTGATCGCTTTCAGTGTCAATTTACCCAATACCATTTCATCACCATCATCAAATGGATGGTGCGGATAGGCCGCCCCCACTAGCTTGCTGGTGTAGATGGCAGCACCTGTCTGTTGATGAAGGTCTACATGTGCGCTCACAAAATCCGCATGCGGATGCGTTTCTATGATGCCCATTAATTTGGCATGATTTTCTCTTAAAAAGGCGAGGTATGGTTCAGGGTTTCTGGCTGGATCAACCACAATAGCCTCATGATGGCTGATTAGTATATAAGAAGCGTGAGCTAATCCGGTATCGTAGAATTGTTTAATATGCATATTTTTTAAAATATGTACAAAGGTACAAAAATGGCCGGGGTGGATAGATGTAGAATTGTCAAATAATCTAGCATGCGATTAATGATTCATATGATGGGTATCGCCTTTTTGTTTGCCCTATTTTTCCGTATAAGGGATAGTGATTTCGGCGAGGCCATTGATAAAGGCCAACTCCGTTATCCGGCTATTGATGAAGCTTCAGGTTTAGTCTGTAGCCTAAACAATCCGGGCTATTTCTGGACGCATAACGATAGCGGCGACCAAGCCCGTTTTTTTTTGTTGGATAGCACGGCCACCTATAAGATGACGTGCTTTTTGGAAGGTGTGCAAGCACACGATTGGGAAGATATTGCCCGAATGAAGCATGGAGATACATCTTACCTATTGATAGGTGATATAGGTGATAATTTGGCAAGGCGCGCTACTATAGCTATTCATCGGCTTGAAGAGCCGAAATTCAATAATAAGCAAGTGGTGGATACCATTCCTGCTCAGTCCATTACAACGTATACACTTCGCTATGAAGATGGCCCCAAAGATGCGGAATCGTTATTTTTCGACCCCCTAGAAAAGAAGCTCTATATCATTAGCAAGCGCGATCTACATGTTGGTATTTATGAAGCAGCACTTCCGGCACAAGCAAAGGATACCTTAATTTTAAAAAAGTGTGCTTCCATTCCTTATACCTTTATTACCAGTGCTGATATCTCTTCAGATGGCCAAGAAATACTTATAAAAAATTTATTGAATGTCTATTATTGGAAGCGTAAACCAGGGGAATCGATACCTGAAATGTTTCGGCGAGCAGGTGCTATGCAGCCTTATCAAGCCGAACCTCAAGGGGAGGCAATTACTTTTGCCAGAGATGGTTCTGGCTATTACACGACCAGCGAGAGACCCTTTGGGTTATCTGCTCATCTATATTACTATCCGAGAAAAAAGCCCTCCGATTAATCGATAATAAAACTTGGTGCAAAAAACTTATATTTGTAGCCGCAACAACCCATAACCCTTTGCTCATCAAATAAAAAAAATAGGCCTTTATCTACTATATCTATATAGAAAAGCTTCGATTTGGATCTGGTATGATATGGAGGTCTTTTAAAAAAATCTTATGAGCTGTTTAATAAAAGAAGAACCACTTGGCGCATGTTTATCGACAGCGCTCGACAATCGTTTTAAGCACTTATGGCACTTAGTCGGAAATACACCGATGTTAGCTTTGCATTACACCTATCGCGGAAATTCTGGGAAGATTTATGTCAAATGTGAACACTATAATTTAACCGGCAGTGTAAAAGATCGGATGGCACTTTACATCCTGTATCAAGCCTATCTCACATGTCAAATAAAGCCAACCGATACGATCATTGAAGCCACAAGTGGAAATACGGGTATTGCATTTGCTGCTATCGGAAAAGCATTGGGACATCCCGTTAAAATTATTATGCCCAATTGGCTGAGTCGCGAACGCATGGATATTATCAAAAGCATGGGCGCTGAAATCATTTTGCTGAGCAAAGAAGAAGGTGGATTTTTAGGAAGCATTGAGAAGAGCCGGGAAATGGCAGCTCTAGGTGGCGTTTTTTTACCAAAACAGTTTGAGAATCGCTACAATGTAGAAGCACATGAGCGCACAACTGGTAGAGAAATTGATGAGCAATTGAAATCGATTGGATTGAAGCCAGATGCCTTTGTGGCTGGTGTGGGAACAGGTGGAACCGTAATGGGGGTAGGTAAATTTTTACGGTCGCAGCATCCCCATGTACAGGTTCATCCTTTAGAACCCGCAGAAAGCCCAACCTTGTCTACTGGATATAAAGTAGGTGCTCATCGTATACAGGGCATTTCGGATGAATTTATCCCCGAAATTGTGCATTTGGGAGAATTGAATACCATTGTAAGCGCTCACGATGGGGATGCTATTTTGATGGCGCAAAAGTTAGCTGCACAATTGGGTCTGGCAGTAGGTATTTCTTCTGGAGCAAACGTTATTGGTGCCATCCAACTGAGAGAGGAGCTTGGAGACGATGCGGTTGTGGTAACCGTCTTATGTGATGATAATAAAAAATACTTAAGCACCGATTTGGTAAGGGAAGAGCCATCAAAGCCCGGATATATTTCTTCTGAAACTGACTTCCAGACCTATGAACCTATTTGTCGGTTGAGAAGGTAAAGATGAGTAGCAGTAGCAAGTAGCAGTAGCGGTATGTGATATCTCTTTAAGATAAAATTACGGCTACTGCTCGTGCTGCTGTCGCTATAAACTACCAGACTCTTATCCGTTCACTCTCTGGTTTGTATAGCTTGTCTCCAGGCTTTATATGAAAGGCTTTATACCAAGCATCCATATTGACTAGCGGACCAATTGTGCGGGCATCTGCAGGCGAATGTGGGTCAATCGTGATGAGCTGTGCTGCCTTCTCTGGGGTAATATTCATACGCCATACTTGTGCCCATGATAAGAAAAAGCGTTGATCGGGAGTGAAACCATCAATTTTTTCATCAGACTGGCCTTGAGGTGTTTTTTTAAATGCAGCGTATGCCATGGCCAATCCTCCTAAATCTGCTAAATTTTCACCTAAAGTGAGTTTACCCTGTACATGTAAGGTGTCTAAAACAGTATACGCATTGTATTGTTCAACTACTTTATCGGCTAATGCTTTAAAATTCGCAGCATCCTCCTTTGTCCACCAATCCTTCAGGTTTCCGTCGGCAGCATATTGCCGTCCTTGATCATCAAAGCCGTGCGTCATTTCATGACCGATCACTGCACCAATACCACCATAATTAACAGCATCATCGGCAGAAAAATCGAAAAAGGGAAATTGCAAAATACCTGCTGGAAATGCAATCTCATTGTTTACTGGATTATAATAGGCATTTACCGTTGGCGGGGTCATACCCCAACGGCTACGGTCTACGGGTTTGCCTAATTGGCTTACCATATCATTGTAATTCCATGTGTTTGCCCTCCTCATATTTCCAAAATAATCATCCCGGCGTATTTCTAAACCATCGTAAGTCTTCCACTTGTCTGGATAGCCGATCTTCGGTGTAAAAGCATGCAATTTTTCAATAGCCTTTTGCTTTGTTGTATCGCTCATCCAGTCTAACGTTTTGATCCGCTCTTCGTATGTGTTAGACAAATTTTTCACCAAGGCCAGCATGCGCTCTTTGGCTTCGGGTTTAAAATATTGAGCTACATATAATTGGCCTAACAAGTCGCCAATAGCATCATCAATGACATAGAAACTGCGTTGCCACCGCGGGGTAATGGCTTTTTGCCCGGTAAGTGCCTGGTTAAAGACAAAATTGGCTTCTACAAAAGGCGTGCTTAAGTGTGGAGCAGCACGTTTTAAAACATTCCATTGTAAATACGTCTTCCACTGATCAAGAGAACCCGTACTCAAAAGATTGGAAGCAGCCTTGAAAAAAGCAGGGTTATTTAAAATAACGCTATCTGCACCAGCAATTTTTAAATAGGCGGCTGTTTCCTTCCAAAGGAGCTTGGGGGAATCTTTCTCTAAACCGGTTAACGTTAGTTTATTGTATGTCCGGTACGGATCACGCATGTCTACACGGCTCCATTGCGCTTTGGCTAATGCTTTTTCTAAATTCCAGATTTGTTTGAATTTGCCAACCGTTTCTGCATCGGTTGTACCTGCCAAACTAAAGAGCTTTTGTATATAGCCTTCATAAGCTTGTTTAATATCGCTGTTCCTGGCGTTATCAACCAAATAATAATCGCGATCTGGTAAAGTAAGGCCGCCTTGTCCAAATTGTGCAATATTGGTAGATGTATTTTTCTCATCTTGATCAACATAGAAACTATAAAGCGGAGAACCTATGCCATTTGCGTGTTGAAAAGCCATTTCTTTAACGATACCGTTCAAGTCTTTAATGGCGGATATTCTAGCAAGATCATCTTTGATGGGGGCGTTTCCAATCGAGTCTATGGTAACGCTATCCATAGCGCTCGCAAAAAAATCGCCGACGCGTTGCTCCACGCTACTTTCTTTCGCGCTTTTGTGCTCAGCCACATTTTCTAAAATACGTTTTACAGCTTGTGCGTTGAACTCATTCAATTGATTAAAACTTCCCCAACGGGTTTCTTTTGCGGGAATAGGATTTTCTTTCAACCAAGCTCCGCTTGCATAATGGAAGAAATCGTCGCCAGGCTTGTAGGTGGTGTCCATATTCGCGGGATCGATTAATTTTTCAGGCGTATTGGTCAATGCCTGATCTTTGGTTGAAGGGGTGCATCCTTGCATAGTGCTGTATATCAGCGTGATACACCAAATGAAATAAATGTGCTTCATGTGTTAATTAGCTAAATAAACATTACTTATTTGTAATTGTTGATTGAAACGAAGGTAAACTTTTTGAATTTATTAGAAAAGTATTTGGTGTAACAATGTTGTAAGCTCATGTGAAGTGGAAATTCAAAATCAAAAAGTAAAAAACGAGCTTGGGAATTTAGTCAAAGCTTAAAAATATTTGTAAATATTAACACTGTTAATTACATTTGCGATGTTAATGTTAACCAATATTAAAAATGGGTATCAAGGAACGGAAAGAAAGGCATAAAGAAGATCTCAGGCAGCGTATATTGGATGCAGCCAAAGTGTTATTTCTCAAAGATGGATATGAAGCTACTTCCATTCGTAAAATAGCATCAGCGATTGAATTCAGTCCGACGACTATTTATTTATATTATAAAGATAAGAACGATATTGTTTATGCCTTGCAAAAAGAGGGTTTTAAGTTATTGCGAACCAAGTTTTCGGCTTTGTTTTATGTAGATCATCCCTTCGAACGATTAAAGGCCATGGGGCGCACTTATTTGCAATTTGCTTTTGAGCACCGGGAGTTTTATGAATTGATGTTTGTTATGAAAGAACCGTTGGAATTTTTAGAAAGTAGATGTGAACAGGGTGAAGATGGGCAATGGGATGATGGTATGGAGGCATTTAATTATTTAGTGGGCACGGTGGCTGATTGCCAACAGATAGGCTACTTTAAAGGGCAAGATGTTCAGGTGTTTTCTCTTGTGATTTGGTCTACCGTTCACGGATTAAGCACGCTCAATATGCACGGGCATATTCACCATGTAGTAGAAAAGCATTTAGTAACACCACCAGAAGAACAACAGGTGCTAGATGCAGCATTCCTTAGTTTTATGCAGCTTTTAGAGCACCTGCAAAACTGAAAAAAAATTTATTAATTAAATAACACTGTTAATAATGAAAACGCTGTTTATTTGTTTGCTAATTATTGGGATTCATTGGCCAGGCTTATTATGTGCACAATCCACTGCTTTAGATGCCTATATTACAACGGGTATGCAGCAAAACTTGGTATTGAAGCAAAAGAATGTTTCGCTTGATAAGGCTTTATTGGCTTTACAGATTGCTAAGAGCATGTACCAGCCCAATGTTGCCGTCCAAGCTACTTATAGTACCGCTTCTGGTGGCCGTAATATTTCACTTCCCCTTGGTGATTTGATGAATCCCGTATATGCTACACTGAATGAGCTAACCCATTCATCTAACTTCCCTATGTTGCAAAACGAATCGATTAATTTCTTGCCAAAGAATTATTACGATGCCAAAATCAGAACGACGATCCCGATTATCAATACAGATATTGCGTACAATAAGAAAATTAACCAAGAGCGTGTGACTTTACAAGCGTATGAGCTGCAAGCCTATCAGCGTGAGTTAGTAAAGCAGATTAAATCGGCTTATTTTAATTTTTTAAATGCGCATCAAGCGGTCAAAATTTATCGATCAGCTTTACGCCTGGCCGCAGAGTCGAAGCGGGTAAACGAGCGGTTATTGGAAAGCGGAAAGGGGCTACCGGCCTATGTGCTTCGTTCAAATAGCGAAATGGAGCAGGTACGGGCACAGATTACTCAAGCTGAGCAACAGGAAACCAATGCCTGTTTATATTTCAATGCATTATTGAATCGGGAGGGCGAGGCTAGCATTGATACGGCTTACAACGCAGATGCGGGTTTGGCGCATGTAGCTACATTGCTGCAAACAGAACCGACTGTTGCAGCGCGGGAAGAATTAAAATCTTTACAGCAGGCGATTCATATGAATGAATATGTTGTAAAAATGAATAAGCAGTTTGCGGTGCCAAAGGTCAGTGGTTTTTTAGATTTGGGTTCGCAAGCAGAGCAAATGCATTTTAATAGCCAATCGCGTTACCTGATGGTGGGGCTCCAGTTCGATTTACCACTTTATAGTGGGAATCGGAATCGTACAAAGATTAAACAAGCACTTTTAGATCTTGAGGATGCTTCGTTAAACAAAGCGCATATTCAAAGGCAGTTGGAAGTGAGCTCACACGTGGCGAAAAACAACCTATTATCGGCTTGGCAAACGTACCAATCGTCCTTGAAGCAATTGGAGGCGGCAAGTTCTTACCAACATCTAATTGATAAAGGTTATCGGGCCGGTACCCATACGTATATTGAAACAATTGATGCACGTAACCAGTTAACCACGGCACGATTATCAACACTAATAAACAAATACCGGGTTTTGTCAGCTGCCGCCGAATTGGAACGTGAAACGGCCACTTACCCATTAAAAAAATAGACCTATGAACAGATTTCATTTTTTTATGCTGATTTTTCCATTACTGGCAGGTGCTTGTAGACATGCAGAAAACCCTACCACAGATGGGCTGAAAGAAGATACCATTCCAGTAAAATTACAGCCCTTATCCCAACAAGTTTCTGGCCAACAGATAAAAACATCTGGAGTATTCACTACCGATAATGAAGCGATTTTATCTTTCAAAAATGGCGGGATTGTCCATCATATGTATGTGAAGGAGGGAGATGCTGTAAAAGCCGGACAATTGTTGGCTACATTGAATCCGACAGAAGTAAATGCGGGCACCCAACAGGCCAAGTTGGCAGAAGAAAAAGCAAAACGCGATTATGTGCGTGCTAAAGGTTTGTATGAAGATAGTGTGGCGACTTTAGAGCAGATGCAAAATGCTGAAACTGCTTGGAAAGTGGCACAAGCACAGCTTCGTTCTGCCCAGTACAATCAGAACCAAACAGCTATTAAAGCTACAGAGGCAGGCTATGTATTAAAACGTCTGGTAAATGATGGACAAGTAGTGGGGCCCGGGACACCCGTTTTGCAGATGAACCGAATGGATAAGAGTGGTTGGCAATTACGGGTTGGTGTCAGTGATGCACAATGGTCTGCCATTTCATTAGGTGATTCGGCAATCATTGTGGCCGATGTGTTGGATAAGCACATACCGGCATTTGTTTATAAAAAATCAGAAGGTGTAGACCCTACCACGGGTGTGTTTACCGTTATGTTGAAATTATCAGCTCCCATACCTTTGCAAAAGATTGGGACCGGCATGTTTGCGCAAGCAACCATTCATACGAAAAAGAAAGCATCTCATTGGCAAATTCCCTATGACGCACTTTTAGATGGTGATGCTGGGAAAGCCTATGTTTTTGTAACGAATGATGGCAAGACAGCCAAACAGGTAGCCGTTCAAGTAGATGCTGTACAGCCACAAGGCGTACTCATTTCATCTGGTTTGGAAGGGGTTCAATCGCTGATCGTATCGGGTAGTGCTTATCTAAGTGATGGATCACCCATTCGGGTAGTGGAGTAATGGGATATGAGTAGTCGGTTTTTTAACCAATAGCTGATCGTTTTTTTTAATTTTTAATTGAAGTAGTGAAATGAATATTTCATCTTATGCAATAAAAAACAGTCAATTCACCTTCATCATGGTTGTTATGATTGTGGTGGTTGGAGTTAGTACGATGTTGAGTATGCCGCGTGCGGAAGACCCCGAGATGCGTACGCCTATGTTTCCCGTCGTGGTGGTGTATCCCGGTACCAGTCCAAAAGATATGGAAGAACTGGTGGTAAAACCAATGGAGTCTAAGATTTACGGATTGGATGATATAAAACGTATTAAAACTACCATATTAGATGGTTTGGCTGTATTGACAGTTGAATATAAATTTGAAAGTGATTATGATAGTAAGTATCAGGAACTGGTACGAGAGATAGGTGGCCTTCGAACACAATTGCCTCAAGATATTTATGATATTGATATTCAAAAGGTAGAACCAAGTGGTGTCAATGTTGTTCAATTAGCTCTTATTTCGCAGAATGCCTCTCGTAAGACACTAAAGAAAGTTGCTGAAGATTTGCAAGATGAATTGGAGAAAATTTCTTCTTTAAAAGATGTTCAGATTAGTGGTTTGCCAGAGCAACTTATACGCGTTGACGTACATTCGGATCGTTTGGCCCAAATGCACATTCCGTTAAAAACCGTAATGGATGCTATTCAAAGTGAGGCAGCTAATATTCCAGGTGGAAGTGTGTGGGGAGGAGGGAAATCATTTAGTGTGAAAACGAGTGGAAATTACCAAAGCTTAGATGAAATAAAACGTACGATTATTTTCAGTAGTGGAGGTAAACATGTATTGTTGCAAGATGTGGCTGATGTATATCCAGACTTTGCCGCTGATGATCATATGACGCGATTGAATGGTTACCGATGTTTACTCATTAATGCTGCGCAGAAATCAGGAGAAAACATTAGTAAAACGCAGGAAGCCTATCTGCCGGTTATCGAACAGTTTAAAAAAGGATTGCCCAAGAATATGGATTTGATTTTACATTTTGATCAAGCTGAAAATGTCAATCACCGATTAAGTGGTTTGGGGATTGATTTTCTCATTGCGATATCCTTGGTGCTGATTACGCTGCTCCCTTTGGGCAACCGTGCATCCTTGGTTGTCATGATTGCCATTCCGCTTTCGCTTTCTATTGGCTTGGTTTTGCTCCATATTTTCGGTTTCAGCTTGAACCAGTTGAGTATTGTTGGTTTTGTGGTGGCCTTGGGTTTGCTAGTAGACGATAGCATTGTAGTGGTCGAAAATATTGAACGGTGGTTACGGGAAGGGTATTCCAAATTTGATGCAGCGATCAAAGGAACTGGGCAGATAGCCATGGCTGTACTGGGCTGCACGGCCACACTAGTGATTGCGTTTATGCCATTAATGTTTATGCCAGAAGCATCGGGCGATTTTATTCGTAGTTTACCAACAGCTGTTATCAGTACGGTAATCGCATCCATGATCATCGCTTTAACTATTGTGCCGTTTCTTTCTAGCAGGTTACTAAAAGCGCACGAACATCCCGAAGGAAATGCTGTGCTCCGTGCCTTTCAACGGGTTATCCACGGCACCTATGCGGTTTTACTTGATAAAGCCTTAAAAAAGCCTTGGATGGCTATTGTAGTGGCAGCTATTATTTTTGTTGGATCGTTGGGGCTCATACCTGTTATCGGTTTCAGCTTGTTTCCCGCATCAGAGAAGCCACAGTTCTTGGTTGATATTTCTGCACCTCAACAGGCCAATATTGCTTATACTGATAGTATCACCAAACAAATTGAGCAAGAGCTGAGGCAGATACCGGCCGTTAAATATTATACAACAAATGTAGGGAAGGGTAATCCACGTATTTATTATAATGTTGCACAACGGAACCCCCAAACCAATTTTGCTGAAATTTTTGTTCAGCTGAACGAGGATGTCAAATCTCATGAAAAGGTAGCGATTATTGAAAAATTGCGAACGCGATGGACACCATATCCAGGGGCAAAAGTTGAAGTAAAAGATTTTGAACAAGGTGTACCGGTTATATCGCCCGTTGAGGTCAGGCTCTTTGGCGAGAACCTGGATACACTTCGTTCGTTGGCTGCGCGTGTGGAAACGCTGTTGAAAGAAACAGCAGGTACCATTTATGTAAATAATCCCGTTAAGAATTATAAAACAGACATCCGATTAACCATTAATAAAGAAAAAGCATTGAGCCTAGGCGTACCCAGTGTATCTATTGATCAAACTGTGCGTATGGCTTTGGCTGGAATTGATTTGGCAACCTATACAGATCCGGCGACCGACAATGATGACTATCGAGTTCGGCTGGGTGTTCCCCATCCAGCATACCCTGATTTATCCGTGTTTAATACACTTTACGTGAATAATGTACAGGGAACTGCTATCCCCATTAAGCAGTTGGCTAGCATCGGTCTTGAATCATCTCCCGTAAGCATTAACCATATCAACAAAATACGGACAATTTCTGTAAATGCATTTGTAAAGAAAGGATATTTAAATGATCGGGTAATCAAGGATGTAATCGCCAAAATGGATGCGCAATCATTACCGGCCGGTTATCATTATGAAATGGGCGGTGAAGTAGAGAGTAGGCAAGAGTCCTTTGGAGGCTTTGGAACGGTTATTATGGTCACCGTATTTTTATTTATCGCTGTTTTGGTGCTAGAGTTCAAAACATTTAAAAGTACTTTGATTGTGCTTTCTGTCATACCACTGGGCATTGTTGGAGCAGTATTGGCCTTATTGATAACGGGCAATACGTTATCTTTCGTTGCTACTATTGGTATCGTAGCGCTGGCTGGGATTGAGGTCAAAAATACCATCCTATTGGTAGATTTTACCAATCAATTGAGACGAGAAGGAATGGAATTAAATGAAGCTATTGAAAAGTCTGGTGAAATCCGTTTTCTGCCCATTATCCTCACGACATTGACCGCCATTGGGGGCTTATTGCCGATTGCTTGGTCGAGTAATCCACTCATTTCTCCTTTGGCCATTGTGATGATTGGCGGATTAATCAGTTCGACACTTTTGTCGCGTATTGTAACACCGGTGGTATATAAGTTGATGCCTCCTAAAATTGATGTTGAAGCAGTAGGTAAAGCGCTATAAATAGGGATATTGCTCGTGCAAATGCATAGCATCCCTACTTCTACTAGTTCTATACCACTTGTATACTTCTTCTATACTGATATAATGTATCTACACTCATGGTTCACTTCGTTTATAACGTACCTGAGCTAAGGCAGAAGTAGGGCGTAGGTATATCTAGAGTGAGGAGATACTAAAGGATAGTTAAGGGATAAACGAATGAATACTATAGGGCGAACGGACTTGAGCGGACTTGAAGGGAGTTTGAGCGGACTTGAGCGGACTTTTTAGCGTGAATAAAAGGAAGAAAATTTAGAAAATCTAAGCATATGGCTTGAGTAAGAGGTTGTATTTGCAAATATAGCTAATTTTCATGTCGCTATCAAAAAGAATTGAAATCCTTAAAAACGAGCTTCATTTTCCCCGAAAAACTATCGGATAAATTTCATTAATAACAAAACAAAGTCTATATTTGCAGTCCCTTCACTAAAGTGCCTAACATTTTAGACGTCGTTCGGGGTGTAGCGTAGCCCGGTATCGCGCCACATTTGGGATGTGGAGGTCGTAGGTTCGAATCCTGCCACCCCGACCACTGAAAAAGAAGCTCTTGCGAAAGCAGGGGCTTTTACTGTTTTAAAGCGAGCCAAATTAAATCGAACCAACATTTTTCCTGATTTCCGTTAGTCCGTTATTTTTCAACGAATCTCCAATTTCTAGTACTCCCTATACTTAGCCTATTGCGCTGACAAAAAAAATACTAACTTGGTGCGGGAAAACTATTTTTAATTAGCTTAATGAAGACAGTTGTTTTTAGTTTGATCGCTTTCATTTTTTTCAATTCTTGTATAGAATTTAACAGGAATAGAGATACGATGGACGAAAAATCTGGTGCTCTCCAACCAGACAAAAAAAAACAAAACTTTAGTGTTCAACCGGACAGTGTATTGACGCAATGGATCAATTATTATAAAGAAAAGAAACCGGATTTTTCCTTGGCTGGATTTAAATGGTGCTCAACGGATTCATTGATGATGATGCCGGGGCATGTGCTGGGGAATTTTGATAGGGAGTTTGATACGATCTATACGGACTTTCTTATCTTTAACCCTTCCAAAAGCCTTTACCTTGACTTTGACAGTTTCAATTGGAGTTTGGATAAAAACGGAACACCTTCTTTTGCAGTCGACCAGGAAATCGACATGGTCGACGTGGAGGGAAGAACGGTGAACAGGATCGGTTTCAATGGCCCATCCTACTGGGCAGAAGACGCCTTTTGGGTGGATGATTCCACGATTGTCTTGCTACAGAATAATTACGAGAAACGTCCGGAAATCATCAGGTTTCGTTTGAAGGACTGGAAAAAGGACGTCTTCCGATATACCGATACCTTGCCATTTCAAACTGATTATGCCCGCTTTCGGATTAGACAAAAGAAACTTATTAAATAGCGATGAAAAAGCACATGGTATTACCGGAGAAAAGTCACCCTGATGAATAGCCTTAACGTAATACCTGATGGTATGGAAAATAAGGTTTCGTATGAAGGACTGTAAAAAGTAAACTATTATGCATTATAAACATGTTTTTTTTATCTGTTATCTGTTGTTATCGATGAACTTTTTGGCTTGTGGACAACATAAAGGGTTTGATATTGCCACGGAAATGGATCGGCTGGAAAATTTTGATTACGAACCCATCTATCAGGTAAGGGTCCATACACCTTACACCTACACCATATGGATCAATGGCATACCCATTGCCAATAAATTACCCTATCTGAATCAATATATGGCAGGCATCAACCCTTGTATTCCGGCCAGTGGAAAACAGCAGATCGAAATCCGCATCTACCCAAGGTTCGACGATATGGAAACCCAAAAGAAATTCCTGGAAAAGGATATTGAATTTGAACTCACGATAGAAAAAACGGCATGGAAAGACGGGAGCCTCGAAGAACCCGAGGTTATTTATAGCTATCGACTTCCCGAAGCTGATTACTCTAATAAAAAGTCCATTGTCCATTCCGATGGGTTCATGGCTGAAGTTCCTTACCGTCTGATCGACTGGCGTGCAGGAGCGAACTTTAATCAAAAAGATTCGGTTGCGCTGAAAACCAAAGCGTTGAAGGTCTACGAAGAATTGATCTCCCATTATGAAAACCAACACGGAAAAGATTTCAATAACGCAATAGGAAAGGGATTGTATAACTTATATCAGTCTAGTTATTTTTCAAAAGAAGAAGCCTTAGATCATCTTAACCACAGTATTTCCTTCATCAACAAAAAGAAACGCGACCTTGAAGAAATAGAAAACTACCGGTTGGAAATCCTTGGCAATGGCAAGCTGCTCTCCCTAAAACGAACGGACGGGTTTAATCGTGAGGAGGGGGTTCTTCGGCGGCATTATCTAAAGCAACGAAAACAGCATGCTCACATATACGATGTGTTACTCTATGCTCCTGAAAATGACCGTTTAGAGGTGGTTTGGCTGACAAACCTCGTTAAGCCAACTGCGCCATGATAGCCAAGCATAAAAAGGATAGCTTCCGTTATTGCTTATTACCTAAACAATAACGGAAAATGTACTATGTTGAATCCGAATGTCAGATGGTTTAATTCCCAATTCAATGACAGATGGCTTGAAGTAGCTATCCAAAGGATGAACGAAGTATCTTCCGCTTTTGAAAAAAAGCAGCGTACAGGCCAAATGAGATGCGTTTCAAATAGAAGACTAATCATCAGATGTTCATCACTATTCTATTTTGTTTTGAGCCATATATCGTCTTCAAAGCAGGTGACCTGTACGGCTTCTCCTTTGCGCAATAAAAAAGTAAGCGGGAAAGTACTGTCCTCATTCAGGAAAAAAGCTTCCGATCTGGGCGTGAAGGTAATTTCTTTATTATCCCATAGCTGTTTTAATATCAATCCGTTTGCTGAAGATCGGATATCGATCTGAAAGCTATTGTCATCCTTTAAGCTATAAGTCCCTTCGAGTCCCTTTAGTTGTGCTGCTGATAGCTTTTTGACTATTTTGGGATCAAAATGAACTTTTACTGCTACTATTTTTTCCAATATCTTAGCGTAAGCAAACTGACCGGAATTGTCTTTTAGGAATTCGACTTTGTGACCTTCGTTCTTTGATTCAAAGTTTGTTTCATTCATCTGGATGAGCTGATATTCTTTGTTATCCCATTGAGCAAAAAGCGCACTGTTTTTTAGCTCAAATTGAATAAAAGATGCTTTGTCGGGAAGCTGGTAATGCCCTACAAACTTTTCCAGAGGTACTGTTTTAGATTGTGGGCTATCTCCATGTACAATAACACCTGCAAGGGCAGGTATCTGTGCAAAACAGTTTGTTGAAATAATTGCACTTCCGAATAAAATGCCGCCGATGGTTACACGGACCTTTGGGGCGATTGCTGACTTAAATGCGTTCATTGTTTTCATACTTGTAAGATTTGTTTTAAATGGTCACCCGCCAACTGGCGGACGCATGTGAGTTCGTGTTTTTTGAAACATGCGTATTGCATCATTTTTTATGCAATGATAACTCGTTAGCGATTAGAAGCAGTTCGGATGGATGCAAGTGAACGGCATTGCGGTCAACAAGCCGCTGAATTTGCTTTAATGTATTCTTTAGGGGTAAGCTTGGTTGCTTTTTTAAAGGTGGTATAGAATGTAGTTTTGGAGTTGAAACCAGCTCTGATAGCAATACCAAGCATATCCAAATGCTTGGTGTCTTTCGATAACAGCAGTGATTTTGCCTCTTCCGTCCGCAACTCGTTTACAAACTGATAAAAGTTCTTGCCAAGACCATTATTAAGGACGTAGGATAGTTCATGTGTTCCAATGCCTATTTTATCTGAAAGTACCGAAAGTGTCAGGCTTGGATCGAGATATAGTTTATCGCCCACTGTTTTTTGCATGACGATATATTTGAGTTCTTTAACTTGTTCAGTGGTAAGGCGTTCATTTAGTACTTTTTTGGGTGCTATTTCGTCTTTTTCTTCCGGTTGATATGGCTCGATAGCATAAATTGATTTTTGAGTTAGTGTTGAATAAGCCACTAGGATTATCCCCAAAAAATATAGAATAGGGGAATAATAAGTTACGTACATATTGGATATACTCAGTATACGGATGAGTATCAGGAATAACACGGAAATCAACAGATATCTTAGCCATTTCATATCTATTCTTTCGGTAAACGAAGCTACCTGTTTTATGTTCTTTTGGTGACGATGGAGCAGGGAGAAACAGATAATCCAATAGTAAATCATCTGGACGAAGAAAAAGTACCGGACAATATACCCCATCCACGAAGGTAATGCCGGCAGGGGACTGTGTCCATTGAATAGCAAGGGCATTAAGTGAACCAGAGAAAATATAAAGAAAAGCAGAAAAGGAACGAAATGGAGAAACCAGTCTTTTTTAGACAAAGAAGGCAATGTGTAATGGTTTACTGCCATATAAAGGCAAGGGAGCATAGCCCATCTGGGCAGTTCAAGCAGATGGATCAGGAAATTTCCTCCAATTCCAAATCCTTCCAGGAAAAGTTGGATAAAAGTGCATGCAAGGATACCGTAGAATGCCCCAAGCCATCGGCTGGCTTGGATGTGCACTTTATCGAACCCGATAAAAAGCAGGGATCCCAATAGCCATAATGCTCCGCCTGAAAAGGCATAGAAAGCAGCTAGCGTATTTATTTCAGACATCAGATACTTTGGACTGTTTTCGTAAATTTATGGTATTTGTGCGAAATTAAAAATGATGTTATAATCTTGTTCACTGTCGTTACTTTTTGCTAAAGTAAATGCGATCCGTTCTACTTTGGTTCGTTGTTATCCAACCGAACTAGAAAAATTATTCGACTATATTTGGTTTGGTATCTAACTCACTGATAAATCGATCAAGACTTTCATCTTTTTGCAGGTTCAACTTCTGCTTAATCCGGTAGCGGGCCATTCGAATGCTTTTGGGGTCGATATTTAGCTTCACAGCCATTTCTTTGTTGGTAAGCCCCATCAGTATGTAAGAGCAATATTTCAGGTCGAGGCGAGTCAGCTTGTTTTTTGCCTTTTGCTGAAGGCCGGCAATAAACTCAGGACTTATTTCAGAAAGTTCGATTCGAATGTTATCATAACCCTTGTCTACATCATGGTTTTTAGCAATCAGTCGATCGATTTGCCGATGTAACGGATCATCACTATCCAAGAAACCAAGCTTGTCTTTTAAGTCCTGCATGAGCGTGTTTTTTTCTTCTACCTGTAAGGTGCCAGCAAGTAGCTCTTTTTCAAGCCGATCTAGCTTTTCTTGCATGAGTGCTCGCTCAGCTTGCAGGCGCGCAGTTTCTTCTACTTTAAGGCTTGCTTGAAGTTCCGCTTTATTCCGCTCGCCGACAAGCAATAGCTGCTGTTGTTGTGAAGACTTTAGCTTAAAATGATAGGAACGAAACAAAAAGAATAGCGCTATCAAGCCAGCGATGATCAGGATTAGGTAATAGTGGTTCAACTTTTTGGTAAAGGCGGCTTCCTGCTGCGCAGTTGTTAATGCAAGTTCTTTCTTTTCGGATTGATATTGGGCTTCAAGTCGCTGGGAGATGGATAACTTTTCCTTATCAAACAACTGTCGGTCATACTTCATGTACTGCTTGTAGTAGTCCAAAGCCTTAGCTGTATTACCGCTTTTTTCTGCCACCCGGGCCAAGGCATTGGTGATCCTTCCTTTTGATACTGTACCACCAGGACTATTGAAAATCTCACCTAATGCCGCCTGTAATAAGGTTTCAGCCCGACCATAATCGTCTTTTTTTAGGGCGTATTCACTTAATATTCCATAACTGTTGGCAATAATTTCAGCATTGTTGACTTGCCTGCCTGTAACAAGCGCCTCATTGAGATACGCCTCGGCACTGTCTTTATACGATATGGGATAAAATTCAAAATAAAGATTAGCCATATTCAGGGCGGCAATACCTCTCGTGCTCGGTAGCGTAATACGATTTTGCAAAGAATCCGTAAGTTTCAGCACCGCCCTATAAAAATGCTTTGCAGAATCCAGTAATTGCTCTTGACTGTTGTTTTGGCGAAAACGGTAAAGAAAACTGATTCCCATACTTAGGTAAGCGTTGGCAATTGCATCGGGGTCACGGCTCTTTAGTGCTGCCTTACGGCAAAGCTGCGTATAATGCAATTGTTTTTTGGTGTTCCCCCAATAGGCGTGTATAGCGGCAAGATAATGGTAAATATTGCTTTTATAGAGATCTGTGTTTTCCCCTTCGAGCAAGCGAAGTGCTTCCAGCATATGTTGATAGGCCTTGTCGGTATTTTCCACGATGTGTTCCAGCCATCCCTTTCGAAAACGAACGCGCCCTTGTACAATCTTATCCGCCGTATGGAGAGCATACCATTCAGCGCTGTCTACGGCTCGAAAAGCAAGTTTCAGACTGTCCTGTTGTACATGAAGATAGCTTAAGGTTGATTGAACCAGGGCACCGTATCGCCCATCTTTTTCCTTGTGACTAAGTTGCCGTGCTTTCTTAGCTATCTTAAAAGCCTCTGGCAGCTTGTTTTGAGCAGCCATTATTTTGGATAATTGCGCCATAACCTCTATACGTTTCCCGTTTGGTGTACCGGACTTACCTATAATGAGGTGTAATGAATCGGTAACTATTAATTGCGCTTGTCCACTTGACGAAGACAATAAGATCGATAAAAAAAGTAAAAAGCGTATGCATGTATACTTCCTCATGCGGTAAAAATATGATAATTATCATCCATTCACTAATGATACATATTTCGTAGACGCTTTGTAGATGTTCTACTAAGGGTTTGTAGTCGATGTGTATGCAACAGAAAATTGCTTTAGGTATTTTTACCTTCTAAATTTGTTTTACAGCTTTTAATCGAAATAATTTTTAATCAAAACATCATGAGCGCAAAAACCATTTCAATCGTATCGTACATCACAATTATCGGATGGGTAATTGCTTATTTACAACACAAGGGAAGTGAGCAAAAGAGCAAGCTCGCCTCTTATCACTTATGCCAGGGACTGGGAGTTTTTATTTTTGCTGTCATTCTGAATATCATCCTGAGCGTTGTTGTCCGTATCGTTCCTTCTTTGGCAGGTATTCTTTCTTTAGTAGGATTGGTTCCACTTGTATTGCTCATTTTCGGGATCATTACTGCTGCCAATGAAGCTATAAAGCCGGTTCCGCTCATTGGAAAGTTTTTTGAGGGGAAGTTTAACTTCTAAGGAAAAACAATGTATTGATCAAGTTTCATTTACATATCATTTTAATAAACCTCCATTATTTAAGAAATATGCAATCCTAACTAATATATCTTTTCTATCCCAATTCTTTCCTAAATTAGTAGCTAAGCTTGCATATATGAAAATTCTGATTGTTGAAGATGAGAAAGAATTGAGAGAGACATTAGCGGCATCTCTTATCAAGGAGGAGTATTTGGTAGAGACTGCTAGTGATTTCCACGCAGCTCTGGAAAAAATATCGGTATATGATTATGATTGCATCTTACTGGATATTATGCTCCCGGGGGGGAATGGCTTACAGCTATTGGAAGTACTAAAAAGCGAACATAAATCGGATAATGTGATCATCATATCGGCAAAAGATTCGTTGGATGATAAACTGAAGGGGCTTGAATTGGGAGCTGATGATTATTTGACAAAACCGTTTCATATTGCAGAATTGAATGCCCGTATTAAAGCCGTGTTGCGCAGAAAGCAACAGCAGGGTAGAAATGCACTTGAAATGGGGCAGGTTGTTTTGGATCTAAATGAACGGCAACTTTTCATTAAGGAAATACCTGTTCCGGTGAACAGAAAAGAATTTGATATCCTATATTATTTTTTGCTGAATAAGAATCGCCTTGTGAGCAAAAACGCCTTGGCTGAACACGTCTGGGGCGATAATACCGATCAAGCGGATAATTTTGACTTTATCTACTCTCAAATAAAAAATCTCCGAAAAAAATTTCTGGTTGCGGAAGCGGGAATTGATTTTGAAGCGGTATATGGAATTGGATACAAATTGATAGAAAAATGAAATTAGCCAATCAGTCGCTCAAGTATCTTTCTCTTTCGGTACTCTTGGTCATTGCATTGTGGTCAACAGTTTTTTACCTTTTTATGTTGGAGGTTATTCACGATAACATTGATGAAGAACTGGAAAATCAAAAACGTGTAATTATTCAGAAACTAAGTGAAGATGACGCTATATTAGCTGTTTCGGAATTTGGTATCAGCAATTATCAGGTTCATGAAATCCCAAAAGAGAAGGCTATGCTGATGCGCAATACTTATCAGGATACGATGCTGTATATGCAGGATGAAGATGATCCAGAGCCTGAATTGGAACCCGTCAGAATGCTTGTAACAGCTTTTGAACACCAAGGACGTTTTTATGAATTGACCATCATCAATTCGATGATTGAAGAAAGCGATTTGATTAAGAATTTGTTTTACTCGGTTGTTATTTTATTCTTTTTGTTGGTAATCAGTATTGTCTCCATTAACAAAATCGTATTGCAACGTTTGTTGAATCCGTTATATAGTTTTTTAGAACAATTGACAAAATTCCGTTTGGGAGAAATGTCCAATAAGCCGACAATTGATACCAAAATTCAGGAATTTAGAGATTTACAGCAAGCGGTTGCCACACTTATTCGTCATAATGAAGAAACCTACGAACAACAGAAACAGTTTATAGGAAATGCTTCTCACGAGCTGCAAACACCTTTGGCCATTATGATCAATAAACTAGAGATGATAGCAGAAAAGGGCAATTTACAGAAAGAACAGGCAGTCGCAACTGGAGAAGTGTTGGATATGGCCGAAAGGCTAGCACGTCTGAATAAGTCATTATTGCTCCTTACCAAAATTGAAAATAAGCAATTCTTCGATAATAAAACTGTTTCTATCGATCAAGTGGTTCATCAGCATGCGAGTGAGTTAGCTGATGCAGCTACTTTTAAAGACGTAAAGATAAACATTACTGAAGGCAGTCGGCTTGAAGTAAATATGGATCCTGCTCTTGCTCATATGATGGTCGCTAATCTGCTGCGCAATGCCTTGTTCCATAATATGCCGAAAGGAACAATAGCAGTCCAAATTGCGGAAAACATGATTGAAATCCGTAATACCAGCACATACCCACCTTTGGATACCAAAAGGATGTTTTCCCGGTTCTATAAATCGGAAACATCTTCCAGTGGTACGGGGTTAGGCCTTGCCATCGTAAAAGCAATTTGCAATTTATATGGTTTTGCTATTTCATATGCTTATGAGGTGCAACAACACAGTTTTCGGATACATTTTCATGTTGAATAAATTTGTTTCCTAATTCTTTCCAAATTCTCAGCTTTATTTTGTACTAAACATTAAATGATTCATATTATGGAACGTAAAAATTTTTTTAGCACTTTGATAGTAGCACTTTCATTCATCACGGTTTCAGCACAGGATATTCCTCAAAGCCAAGTTCCGGCGGTCGTGATAAACAGTTTTCAACAAAAATTTCCGAAAGCCGCTGATATGGATTGGGAATTGAAAGGAGACCTGTACGAAGTAGAATTTGAAACAGGCTTGTTAGGCACAGACCATGAAGCGTGGTTTAATAAAACCGGAAAAATGATAAAGCATAAAGAAGATATTTCTAAGCGGGATCTGTCCAAAACGGTAACGGCCAAATTGAACCAGGATTTTCCGGGATATCGTATAGATGATGTGAAAAAAGTAACAGAAGGCCAAAAGGTTACTTATACATTGGAAGCAAAAAAAGGGCTTGATGAATGGAAAATTGCCATCGATGCACAGGGTAAAGTATTAAGCAAAATAGCGGATTAGACCTATTTCTACCTATTACCCAACATTATTCTATCTTCTTTAAATTTTCATCATAGAGAAAAGAAAAAAACAATCCGCTCCTAATGGGACTATAACGAATAGAAAGTGTAAAACCCCGCAGCCCAGCCCGGCAGGTACTGCGAGGTAACCGCTAAGTTAAAACCTGGGTTCAATTATTATTTTCTGCTCAGAGCGCTTTGAAATGATTAGATTCAACTGAAAAGGACGAAGGAATAGCTGGTTATTTCGAGGAGTTTTCAGAAAGAAGATAGCCGTTTCAAAGTGCAATATGCTAGTAAAGCTAATCCAATAGCTGCCCTAAGCGGCGTTACCTCTGCTTGATTTATCCCGATAAATCTTCGCAAAGGTGCCTTGCCTAGGTTTGCTATTGAATTTCTGAGCGCATAAAGAATAATCGAACTCAGGTTTAAAGGTTTTTGTCCTCAAACATTTTAGCGTCTCGGGTATTTTTTTGTACAGCGATGGCGGAGAATATACTGAGCGTAAAGGATATACCATAAAACCCTTTCTCACTCAGCGTGAGGTCTGCATTCCATAGTCCAATGGTCAACAATACAATGGCCGCAATGGTTGCAAACCAACTTAAACCATAATAAAGCTCCGTTACAGCCAAACCTTCCGCTTTGTCTCTTACACTTTTCTGTACGGAAATAACGGCAAAGAGGCCAAAGAGTAATATCGTGAAATAATATCCTTTTTCATTTAGTTCCATAGCGGCGTTCCATAGACCAATGCAGTAACCTACTGTTCCGGTTAATAGGGCCGTCCATGAAGCACCGATAAAGGCGCCAGTTGGTTTGAAAGGATTTCTTCCATTTTCATCGTGTTTTGTTGCCGACAAATTTTCGTCGATCGTTTTGTTTAGCGGTTCCATATATTTTGTTTATTGATTAATATGCCAGCAAATGTCTACTGTAAAGTTTGGTTTTTAAAATCAAAAATGAATATAAACTGACGATATTGATATTGATTTTCTATCTTTGTTGGATTGCTTTTTGGATTATGGATACGCTTTCTGATCTTATTGATTTACTTAGTTATGGCGATAAAAAGGAGTTTTTGGCTTTCCAAAAAAAGAAAAATAAACGCCATGATGTGAAAAATATACGTCTATTTGATTTATTAGAAACTGATGATATAAAATATAGAGAAAAAATATATCGGTCAGCGAAAAACAAAGATGCTTATCATGCCTTAAGGAAGCGATTGCAAGATAACTTGTTGTTGTTTTTATCTCAAAAAACATTTGAAAGCAGCAACTCAGAAGCATATGAGGCACTCCGATTATTGGTGGTGAGCCGATTCTTATTGGAAAATAATTTAGCTAAGATTGCCTTCAAATGCTTGGTTAAAGCAGAAAAAATTGCTATTGGTTTGGAGCAATTTAGTCTATTGAACGAAATTTTGCTATTGAGATTACAATTTGCCCATCTGAATACATCGGAAAACTTGGAAGCATTAACCGAAAAATTTTTGGTCAATCAAAATCAGATGCAACGGGAGGCCAAACTCCATATGGCCTACGCATTTTTAAGACAAGAACTGGAAGATGTTCATTTAAAGGGTAAGGTAATTCATTTGGCTGACGTAATCACCAAGACGATCAAGAAATACCATATTGCGGTGCAAGATTGGATGACCTATAAATCGCTCTATCAGATTCTTTTTATTGCCAATGAATATGCTGCCATTCATCAGAATTATGATTTGATTGAATCTTACATCAGAAAAACGTATTCGTTTATTCAAAGTCGGACTGAAACAACTCATTATCATCTATTCTATCATTTATCTATACTATATTACTTAGCTAATTTCAATTTACGGAGTAAAAATTTTTTGGTGAGTAAGCACTATCTCGAGCAAATGATGCATTTGATGGAGCATAAGCGCTACAAGTCTTTGTTTTATTTACGCCATCAATTGCTTTTGGCTCTAAATAGCCATTATTCGGGCAAACCACAAGAAGCTATTGAAGTGTTGTATAGCGCATTGGCTTCGGCAAATAATAAATCAAAACAAGAAGATGTGGACGATCTCCGGCTCTGTTTAACGATGTTTTTGGCACAGCATAACGATGATACTTGCCTCCGGCAATTAGCCAAGTTTACGCATAGCGACGCTTGGTATGAAAAGAAACTAGGTATGCTATGGACCATACGTAAAAATCTGATGGAAATTTTGATTCATACGCAATTTGAAAATAGTGAATTGGCTATGTCACGAATGAAAAGCTTTAAGCGACGCTATATGAAGTACCTGCATGCCACGAAAGAGCAACGTGTTGTTGATTTTGTTTTATTAGTAGAAAAATACTTGTTTAGGCCGGATATTGTTTTCAAAGAAAGTTTTCAAAACAAGGTCTTGAATATGTTGCATACAACGGAAAATAAGGATATTTTTAATTTGAGTTTTATTGGATGGGTACTAGCCCAATGGGAGAAAAAGACGCCTTATGAAGTGACATTAAAACTAGTTAATAAGTTGCAATAACAATGAACGGGGCAACGATAATATGAAGCAGGAAATAGAAAGCAATTATAAACGGATAAAATCAGACGTTGTACAGATTGTGGAAAGCGAAATGGAGCGGATTAAGAATGACCCCGATTTACAACATCTGGTTCAGCAGGAATAGTTCAAACTAAATATATTCTATGCCCGTTGGAACACCCGACAATCTTCTAACTTTCACCACCCTGGCAAAAAAAATGAGAAAAAATTTGTGTAGTTAAATAACTACGCTTATATTTGAAGTCAAATGACGACACAATGAAATTAAGACGAGATGTATTTCAGGCTATTGCTGACCCAACGCGAAGAGGGATACTCCTGTTGTTGGCAGCTCAGCCATTGACGGCAGGGGCAATTGCTTCCAATTTTGATACGGCAAGACCTACAGTTTCAAAACACATACAAATCCTGACGGAATGTGAACTTCTAAAACAGGAACAGCAAGGCAGAGAAATTTATTATCACTTCAATCCACAAAAAATGAAAGAAATAGCAGACTTCATCGAACCTTTCCGACAAATGTGGGAAGCTAAGTTTAATAAACTGGAGGCCGTCATGAAAAAATATAAAAAGAAGTAATTAGATGGAACAGAAAACAAAAATCAATGCCGAAGCTGGCAAACAGGAATTAGTAATAACCAGAACATTCGATTTGCCGGTAGAGTTGCTATTTAAGGCCTATTCAGAAGCCGAACTTATTGAACAATGGATGGGAACAAAAGTGATAAAACTTGAAAGTAAAAATCATGGTAGCTATCAGTTTGAAACGTCATACCAGGGCAAGGTAGCCTTTAAAGCCAACGGAACAATCCACACGGTGGTTCCCAATCAGAAAATCATCCGGACATTTGAAATGGAAAATGCGCCTATCGGTGTCCAGCTTGAATTTCTGACCTTTGAAAAACTTAATGGCGATACCAGCAAATTGAAGATTCAAATCATTTATCAGTCGGAGGAACATCGAGCTGAACAACTCAAACTACCTTTTGCGAGTGGGCTAAATATGGCACATGACAGGCTACAGGAAATTATAAACAAATTAAAATAGCAATTTATGGAAAAGCGAAACAAGATCATTTATTGGATCACTACAGTATTTCTCTCCATCGGGATGACGGCAGGTGGCGTACAGCAAATGTTACAAATCGGCGGATATAATGAAATTGTAAGTTCATTGGGTTATCCATTGTATGTTTTAAGCATTCTTGGTGTATGGAAACTATTAGGAGTGGTAGCTATTCTTATCCCCAGATTTTTGTTGTTGAAAGAGTGGGCTTACGCAGGATTTTTCTTTGCCATGTCCGGCGCTTTCATTTCCCATTTAGCTGTTGGTCAGCCATTCACAGAAGCCTTACCTTCGTTAATATTATTATCCGTAACTGTTTTGTCTTGGTATTTCAGGCCAGCGGATAGAAAAATTAATTTCAACAAAAATTAAAATAAATAAAAACATGGCTCATAAAATAGATTTTAAGAATGTCACCGTGTCGGGGTTAGAATCATCTCCCGTGGCAGAAGCACTCGCCGGTTTGCGGGCAAATGAAGCGCGTTATTTCATGAATAAGTACAAGGCTGAATTTATGACTGAACCCGCCTCTGAAAGTCAAGATACCATTGACTGGGTGCATAAGATTTTAAAAGAAGAACGAAATATAGAGATTGAGGCTAAACCACTGGAGACGGCAATCATGAACGTTGAAAACATTAAATGGGTGTTTGTGTTTTACGAAAGCGGTCTTGGGATTAATGTATTATATCCGCTCGATAACCCCAAGAAAAGAGCTGTTGGTTTCAAGCTATCCGAAGGAATGGAAGTTCCAAATGAACTATCCAAGTTTAAGTTCGCCAGACAAAAATCCAAATTGGCAGGCACCATTCGGGGTACGTTTTTCGTAATAAAAGGCGAATATTAAAAGTAAAAAAGCATTTCATGGACAAAACAAGACTTTCAATTGTATTAATGCTCTTCTGTGCAGGTATCGCAGTGCTTTCAATTGTAGTAATGCTCTTCCGCACGGGTATAACAGCTCATGGTCAGTCGACGAACCATGACTATGTAACGACTGATGACGGCACAAAGTTATTTGTTAAAAAATCCGGTACGGGACCAATCTGTATTTTTATTCACGGCGGGCCGGGAGCTTGGAGTAAATCCTTTGAGGGACTTGTTGGCGACAATCTGGAGAAGAATCTTTCGATGGTGTACTATGACCAGCGGGGATGCGGCCGTTCACAGAAAGCCGCAGAAGGTGACTACTCCCTGACAAGGATGGTTAAAGATATCGATTTAATACGCGAGCATTATGGTGCTACAAAAGTGTATCTGATGGCACATTCTTTTGGGGGCATTCTGGCTCTAAATTATGCATTAAGTCACCCTGACCGGGTAGAGGGGCTGATATTAGTGAATTCAACGCTCAGCATGCGTTATTCCATCGAAGGTCAGATCAACTATATAAACCATCTTTTGCAAACGAATTATGCTGCGCCCGATAGTACTTCCGCTTCCTTGATCTCCACATTTATGAAGGCCAAGAAAGCACTGACCCAGAAGGGACTGGCCTATAAAATGCTTTCTGATAATAAAATCAATGTTGACCGTGTTGAGGAAATTGACACCCAGAATCCCAGTGATTATGATTTTGCCAAACATGTCTTTACAATAAATGATTACTGGCGGGATTATACACCTATGACCCAAGAGGTCAGGTTGCCTGTTTTGATCATCACTGGGGAGAAAGATCATTCCATAGGTAAAAATCACTTTTCCTTGTTCCATTTTACCAATGGAAATGTCAGGAAAATTAACGGGGGGCACATACTATATTATGAAAAAAACAAGGAGTTTGTCACTTCCATACTTGGTTTCATAGATGGAAATTAATGCTGCCCCCGTTTCTGCGCTATTATCGCACCTGTTCTTGCCCCCGACCAGATATCCGAATAGATCCCCGATATTAGCCACCTCAATCATATAGAGCTTCCTTTCTTTCGCGGATAAGCAACTCAACGGAGAAAATTTTTTGTAAATTTATTGCATATTAACGAGTTGTATTTCATCGTAGGAAACGACAATGAAGATTAAATATGAGCGAATATATCAAAATAGGGTTGAAAGCAACTTGGTTACTCGTGTTGACTTATTGGTTCATAACAGGGCTTAGTGCAAAAAAGGTCAAACACCAGGAGCCCTTTTTTAAGCGATTTGTGCAATATTGGTTACCGCTAATCATTGCGGTTTTTCTATTAGGGCCGGGAGAATGGTTTGGTCACAGTTGGCTGCGGGAAAATTTTATCGCGCATACCAATTTAGTTGGTATTACTGGTCTTTCAGTTTCCCTGACCGGCGCAGTGATCGCTTGCACTTCCAGATATACTTTAGGTAAAAATTGGAGTTTGTCCGTTCAGGAAAAAGAAGATCACCGGCTCGTACAGAACGGAATTTATAAACTGGTACGGCATCCAATTTATACGGGGCTTTTGTTTCTTTTTTTAGGAAATGTAATCATAGTAGGCGACTACCGGGGCATCATTGCCATACTCATCGTCTTTATTTCATTCTGGTTCAAACTAAAAAGGGAAGAAAAGTTACTTTCGGAAACATTTGGACTTCAATACATAGAATACAAGAAACGAACCAAGGCCCTTATTCCTTATCTACTGTAAAAAGTATAATAGTAGCTTAAGAAAATCAAAAATTATAAAAAAAATGAAAGTATTCCTTTTAACCATAAGCGTTTTAATCTCTACGGAATGCTTCGCCCAGGGAGAGATCACCGTACAGCATGCGATCCAGACGGAGGATTTTATTGAAATCGGCCTGTCGATGGAGAAAACCATCAATAAGTTTGAACTGATCGACATTGATACCATGTCGGTACTGGATCATAAAGGAAATGTGCTGAAAGAAACCCTGGAATACCCATTGAGCTATAATTATAACAATGGACGTTCTAAAGTCTTACGGTTTTATCTGCCAAAAAGAAAGGTCAAAAATGTACATATCAAGGGTATCATGAATTTCTTTGTTCCATCGACAGAAAACCACTCGTATTTTAATCTGGGGCCAAACGGATCCATTCCGAGAAACGTAAATTTAGTCGACAAAGAAATATTGAAGGGAAATCCGGGTTTATATTTCAGCTTGGTCGATTCAACGGAGATCAATAAGGTCTTTCCGAACTTTAGGTATAAAAGGAAAGACAGCGAACCATATCGGAAGCTCGATTTCAGCTTCTTTGACATGATATATGCTTACCGGTTTGATGACAACCGAAAGCTCGTTTATTTTATAAATAGTGACCCCGATCCGGGATACAACAACCTCAGCTTACAGGATAAAAGAACGGGTATCATGTATAAGCTGATCAAGATCAAACAGGGGATTACGCCATCCGAACTAAATCAGATACCTGTTGAGATCATGATCGAAAACGAGGCATCTATTAAAAGTATACCATTTGAATTTGACAAAGTACCTCTAGAAGTGTTATGATATATATGAAAACAACAGTAGCATCTTTCTTGCTGAGTTGCACCTGCTTTCTTGCAATCGGTTCGGCCAGCTTGCAGGAGAAATCCCTTAATGGTCGCTTTGAAGGTACCGAGCCGTTCTGGGATATGGAAATCGAAAATAACCGGGTCATCCTTCACTGCATTAATGATAAGATCATCGACACAGTTCAGCTAAGCAAAAAGCAGACCCATACCCATACGTACGCTTTTAAAGGCAGACAGATCTTTGGGATTATCAGAGAATCCGGCAAAGGTGGCTGTACGCTCGACATTACCGAAGAGCTAAATCCTTCCCACGAGATCTATTTTTCGTACAAAGATAAGACCTATATGGGATGCGGTTGGTTGAAAGAAAAGGAAAAATAGTGCTCCTGACTGTACTAAAATATTACAGCAATAGAAAGAAAACCGATCTTAAATATACTTCATCTCGGTAGCTTTGTGGATAAGGGCGGCTACATTGTTGACTCTAAACTTTTGCAAGAGGTTGCGGCGGTGGCTCTCTACCGTAAGGGGGCTGATAAATATCTTGTCACCGATTTCCACGGAGCTTAGACCCGATGCGAGAAGGGAAAGCACTTCTTTTTCCCTGCGGGTGATGACCGGCAGATCACCTGTGTCCCGGCTTTTTATGATGTCTTCGATACCTTGACTAAGAACCGTTTCGCCTTCGATAGCGTTCTTGATACCCTGTATAACTTCGTCCGCTGCTGCATTTTTGAGAAAATACCCATTTGCACCTACATCTAACATTCGTTGGATAATGCTCCATTCGTTGATATTGCTGATCGCAATCACGACAGTGTCTTCGTGAAGCTGCTTGATCGCGGCACAGGCATCAATACCATTGCTGTCAGGCAGATTGATATCAAGCAGTACAACGTCAACCGCATTATTTTGTAAATACCCCAGCATAGAAGTTGCATCTGTAAATTTGCCAACAAACCGTATGCCCTCTACATCGTGCAGCATATACTCAAATCCCTGTAACACTACGGGATGGTCATCCACAATAATAAGTTTTATCTGTTCTTTCTCCATTATAAAGGTATTTGAATATTAACGGTTGTACCTTCCCCGGGCTGTGAAATGGTTTCGATATTTCCGTTTAGCAAGGATATCCGGTTCTGGATATTGACCAGTCCCAGTCCTTTTTTGGACTTTTCTTCTTTTTGTTCCATTCCTTTTCCATTGTCTTCCACGGTTACAAACAGCCAGTTGTCCAATTCACTGCACTGCAGAATGATCTTCGTAGCATTGGCGTGCTTGATGGCATTTGTCAGCAGTTCCTGGACGACGCGGTACACGGTCACCCGTAATTGGTCCGGATAATTGTCCTTAATCCCCAGATTCTGGAAGACCACCTGCACCATCGGTGTACCCATGTACCGGCAGAGATCCGATAAAGCAGGTGCCAAACCACCGAACCGCAAGGACTCAGGCATCATATCGTGGGCGATTCGCCGCAGTTCATCGACCGAATAATCCAGTTGGCGGACAACATCGTTGATGGCGTTCTTCTCGCCCGCCTGTGCCTCACCAGCTCTTGCGACAATGGATGATAACTTTAGTTTCACTCCCGCCAGGAGCCCACCCAAGCCATCATGGAGGTCTTTTGCCATCCGACTTCTTTCTGCCTCCTGTCCTTGAAGCATAGAGTCGTACTGGCTCAGACGTTCTTGTTGGCGCATGGCACGCAGCTCTTCTTTGTGTAGTAAATCGTTCTGTATAAGTAATTTTTTGTTTTTTGCACTTAATTTCCACAGGAAATAGGCGATAAATACGGCCAGCACAAATCCGGCACCTAAAGCAAGTTCCCACCAACGGCTTTTGGCGATGGCCAATTCCTGTTGCTTATTCTTAGTCTCGAGCCGAAGAATCTGATTTTCCTTTTCTTTTGTTTGATATTGTTGCTCGAGGTCTAGGATTTTTGTAGACACATCTTTTTGATAAATCGAGTCCATGGTTATCTTTAGCGAATCCATATAATAATAGGCCGCTTTATAGTTTCCTAACTTGCTTTCGATTTTTGCCAATTCCCGTTGGTAAACAACTTGATTCTGGAGGATGTGAAAAGCCCTATTTTCATAGGATAATTTGAGGTGTCGTTTTGCATTTTTAAAATCACCTAAGTTGTTATAGAAATCGAAAAGCCCGAAATTCAGATCCTGTATTGTGTATTTATCATTGTATTTCCGCGAAAATTCCATCCCTTTATTATAATTCTCCAAAACTTTTTTCTTATTTCCCACATTTTTGTAATAGACAAGTTCTGTAGTATAATAAGATGGGATAATTTTAGTAGCATGTGGGAATTGCTGAACATAGACTTTAGCACTATCCAAAAAAACTCTTGCCTTAGGTAGGTCTTTCAAGTGAATTTCATTCTTTGCAGCATTAATAAATATATCTAGCCTGATTTGTTTGTTTTCATCTAAGGTTAAAGTCGCTTGAAGTGCCTTTTCATAAAATTCGGCAGCCTTTTTGTAATTAAAAAAATTGAAAAAAAGTATCCCAACATTTTGTAATTGCTTTCCTACTTGTACACTGTCCCCAGATAATCTTGCGTAAGGAATAGATTTTTTGATGATGATCTCCATAAATTCATCATTCTTGTTGGCTCTTTGCAGTATCATACCGTAATTGTTCCACAATTTTGATCGATAAAAATAGCTTTTCGCCGAGGTGTCTTTCTTTAGTAGGCTGTCTGCGGTTATAAATTCTACCTTGGCCTCTTCGGGTCTAAAGTCCATCAGGATATTAGCGTGGTACAGATGATACAGTCCTTTCTGGTAAGCGGTAGGTGGTTCTTTCATTAGCTTGTGCGCCTCTTCTAAATAATGATGAGCTTTTACTGTATCGTAGTCAATCCAGAAGACACTAACATCCAATAGCCCTTCTATTTTTAGTTGTTTGTTTGGCGCTTTATTGGCAATATTTAATAAACTATCTGCATGTTGGTTAATGGCATCCTGTGCAGTTGCAGTCGAGAAACCGAACATATTTAGTATGACTATCCAAATAATGGGTAATCTGAACATCCAAATAGTATCCGTATTATTATTTTTCATTCTGCATTTGTTTTTCATTTTAATTGAACATGTTTTGTGCGGCTATCTACCTGTCAAATTTACCCTCCTTTGTTTGATGGTGAGAGTTTGATCAACTACTCATCTATCGTTTCCAGGAGCTGGATAAAAACAGATACAACGACTTCATCAGTTGGAACATCATAAATTGCGTTCTCCTTCAAACTATAAATCCCGCTGCTAAATTCAGCACGCTGCCCATCTCCATCAATACGGTGGCTGGGGTCTATATAGGCTTCAAAACGCCAATTCCCTTTTTCATTGGCCTTCTTTTTCACCACAATAACATGATCTTTATAGGGTGCTTTAAGCAGCCTTTGGTCTATAACTTCTTCGTAATCTTGTAGTTTTTGCAATAACTCTTCTTTGGTTGTTTTCTCATGATTGTCGTTGATATCCCAACCATGGGGAACCCCCTTAATATTTACCCATTCCTGATACACACCTCCTCCTTGACTATATGGAGTGTTTTTTATCCAGTTGCAATTATATTCGTAACTGCCGACCCCATTTTGATAATCCCCGAATTCCTGGATCTCACTATTGTCAGATAATTCAAAACCGGGAAGTAAAACAAAATCAACTTCATCATTGATAGCCTGTACTGATTCAAAATATTTCAGACGTACTCCTTGATTATCGTCATCCTGAACGCTTTGTCCTTCATCGCTTTTCGAGCAAGAAAAAAGTATAATACTTGAACTAACGATTACAATAAGTTTAGTTGAAAATCTCATGTCGTACATTTTTGTGGTTTGCGTCTTTATTTTCCTTTGCGCATTCGTTTTTTCGGCTTATTTGAATGTGTTTATTTGGTCATCAACCGTTTCGGGGCCTCGCGCTCAAACCCTTGTTAGCAATAGGGAGTTCTTTTGTCATAACTTGTTCCATTCCCAAATTCCATATCTTAATTCGTCTGTAAGTTTAAAGCCACCAAGTTTTAATGTAAGTAAAATACTTCCCCTGTGATGTGCTTCGTGATGAATTAAATATCCTAACAATGGAACAACTCCCCGTTTGTTACCTTTTACTTTTCCGTTGTCTTCAATTCCTTTTTTCAATACTTCTGCGATTAAATCGGCTGAAATCGTATGACAGTCTTTCAGCATGGCAATAGTTTTAGTGTCTTCCGCTTTAATGGTTGTCAAATCCTTTACAAGTTCTCTGTTGAATTTTTCAAGTTTCCAGAAACGAATATTATAAATGTGAGCTAACTGATGACCAACACTTCCACCACCACGCTTTGAAGTTGTAAGCGTTAAAGCCTCTTCTGTGAGGTTGTCTAAAAGTTTTAAGTTGGTTCTGTGATTTATAAACCAAGTATCTAAAATTTGTTGTTCTATTGCTGTCATTCGTTATATTAATTTGTCGGATTGTGCTGTCGATAAGCGTTTCTGCTATCTATCAAATTTAACCTCATTTTTTCCGATAGGCAAGCCTGAACCTTACTTTCTTGCCATTTCACTATATATGATCAAAGATACGAGAGGCGTCTATTGGCCGCAATCCTCGAAAACAAGGATTTTGGATGGAGATAAAATAAAAATTGGGTTAACAACAATGTACGGATGGGTCCTTCTCCCGTTTCGTTGTTATGCTGTAGGACGTAAACGGAGGCTGTTTAAGATCTGCTCCCAAAGGTTGAGTGCATCCTTATCATTAGAGAATGAGGAATGCACAGAGCCATCCTCCGTCCGCAAGCTCAGCCGCATGTAGGGATACTCCATCGATCCTGCTATACCATATGTTTTCCATTCGAAATCATAGATCGCCTTACCGTTTTTCTTCATACGGCTTCTTGTCAGGCGCTCCCGGCCTTTGGCCTCGCCGATAGTACGGCTCCGGTTTTTCAATGTTTTCGTGTGGAAGTAATTGGCAACAGAAAGACCAAAAGGCGATGGTCGATTAGAAAAATCACCGGGGTTATTGGTTACATACGATTCCAGAACCACCACCACATCGGGATATTCAGCGAATCGCATAACAGCAGTATACTCCTCCCGGTTGGGCGTGCTCGTCGTGATCAATCCTTCGTTGATACAGAACCCCTCTTCGATAGGTATGTCCATGGGAGCACGATAGCGCAGTTCACCGTAACTGCTTCGCTGAACTTCTGCTGCCTTGATCCGCTGTTCCCCATCGGCGTTTCCCCGCGCGGTAAAAATGTAAAGTGCTCGATGCTCTTCCAGATATTGAAACGTCTCGTAATTGTATACGCGCCTGCCGACTGCGCTGCCCCAGGAAACCAACGTGATGCAGTCGCGCGCTATGGTGTCGGTATCAACCAGCATAGAGCCTCCTTTGTTGTTCGGTGTGTTATCTAACATTTGTCGCCGGGTGGCTACTGTCTCCAGGAACTGTGCAAACGATATGCCGGTCAGCGTATTGACCTTGGCACCTTTCGTCATATATTCAGCTTCGACCTTTGTAACCTTAGGTAGGTCTATGAGGTAACGCCCCATACACCAGGTATCAAAATCGGTATGGGTAGTAGATTGAGCCTGAGATTGGGATATACCGATCATCCAAACAAAAATTATTGATAGCCAGTATGTAAGCATATTTGTTCTGCCATATTTTTCCATTGCTTGTAAATGACGTTGATTTTTATTGCACGGAAAGCTTGATTGGAAGTATAAAATATGACCGCACCGGTTTGCCTTTTGTCGAGGCTGGTTTCCATCGGGGTGAGCGCTTCAATACGTGTATCGCTTCTTCTCCGGTACCATACCCGAGGTCGTTAAGTACTTCCACCTGGGTGATGGAACCATCTTTTTCTACAATAAAACGTAATTTCATGGTGCCGCTTACACCTTGTTTAACCGCTTGGTGCGGGTATTGATAATTACGTCCTATCCACTGCATGAAAGCGGCATATCCTCCGGGAGGCTCGGCCATGACCTCCACCGAGTCGGCAAACACGATTGCCTTAGCGTACGAACTATCAGGATTCACCCTGATCCGCATTTGATAGCGTGCCCGTACGGGGCGCCCGTTAATCATGGCACTTCTCCATCGGGCTGATCCGGCTACGGCCTCCCGTATAGCCTCTTCCGTAGCGGCTCCCAGTTTACTGCTTACCTGGATATGCGAAAGTTTCCCGTTCGGTTCTACGACAAATTCAAGGAGCGCTTCTCCATTAGCTTTGCCTGGGTCTACGGTCTCCGGGATTTTGATGGTTTTGTCTAACCACTGGAGATAGGCTACCTTACCGCCAACTGGCTCCGGTGCGACCTCAAAGCGGTCATAGATCGTGGTATCCTGTGCGATTGCAAAGGATAATGGACCGATTGCTGTTCCCACCAATACGACGAGCGTATAAAGTATCTTCTTCATGCAACAAAAATCGTCAAATCAGCACGGCGAAAAAATACTGGTTTTCAAGGGTTTTCTCAGATTGACCTTAAAAAGGCAACTTTTGTTCTTTTATTTTTCATTCTGACTGGTTTAAAATAGCGGTTTTCGTGGATAGTATCCTTAAGAGAAAGTTTGGATATTTACAATGTATCTATATGTGTCAGTTTAATCCCTTATCCTATGCAGCATAACCATAATACAAACCGTGTTAAAACGATGACCCTGTTATTTTTTATCCTTGGGTCGCTGGCTTCCTGCGATTGCATGCAACGTATACAAGGTTACGCAGTCGATGCCCAAACAGGGGAACCCTTATCCGAAGTTTTCTATAGCCGTGGCACCCTTTTGACGGCAGAAGAAAAGCAATATGAACGCCAAGATACCTTGCACCTTTACCAACTCCGAACCGATAGTACCGGTTGGTTCATGGATTGGCGATTAGCCAATGGCTTTAACTGTAAACCACGTCTGGTTTTATGGTTGGACAAGGAAGGTTATGAACCGGTTCGACTGGAATCGAATCGTGATACCGGCTTGGACACGCTGGTCGTCAAATTGCATAAAAAATAACCCATTGAAATCTGAAATAACATGACAAAGAAACGTTTTCTCTACTTCTTACTGACCGTGGTCTTTCTCTTCCTGCTATTTATCAATTTATCGGGCATTCTTCCGCTGGGCATTTTGTTAGGTGTTTTGCCAACGACTTTTTTGTATATCATTGCACTCTTATTGGTGCGGAAGTATACCAACTGACTGGCTACCCTTTTTACCTCGGAAATCGTACACCTGTCTCACCATGATAATGAAGCGACTCACTATCCGGATGAAACAGAACGTGGATATCAACATGATTTTGTTTATAGTCAGGTGGGATACGGCCGTCCCGCGTTCCCCAACGGGTATCGCTTCGAACCCCGATGTAGAAGATGTCTTCTATGTTATGGTCAGTTGCAACATCCTCCAGTACTTTCTGCAACAGTTCCAAGTTAACGGAGTCGACGGTAAACAGCCGGTCGGGATCGGAAGTCATTGAAGACAGGATACCTTTTTCCACGGAATTCCCACGAATGATTGCGTGCTCGATGTAGCCCGGCTTATCGGGGTCTTCCACCATTATGACCGTATAGTCTTTGTAGAAAAGCAAGGATTCGACTTGCCGATTACCAATATACGACATGGCTTTAGCATAAGCTTTTTTGAACGGTTCCGCATTAAAATTGCCTTTGTACTGAAAAACCAGCTTCTGTGGGAAATAGGTTACGCGCAAGCGTAGCCAGTCCACATTTCCCGTAAGCATAAAAGGTGACAGAAAGCCGAAACCAAACAATGCAAAAATCAGCACCATATTTACCAAACGTGACAGCATGGACGAATTACGCCCAATCAAGGGAAAAAATGAGCGTTTACCCCGCTCAGGGTAGATTTTAGTAGCTTGGGCTGTAGTTTCGCCGGTTAGAAGCTCTCCCGTGGGCGGTGTAAGGGATATTGTCCCGGAGCCAGGGTTGTGGGGATCTTCATAAAACGTGACAACAGGCAGCTCTTGCAGCCGTTCAATTTGTTCGGCTGTCATAAACTGGCGTATGGTTGTCTGAAAGGGGGGCTTAAATCTTGAAAATACGGTCATTTTTATAACCATCAGGTTCCGTTCTTCCATTAATCGCATACCACCATGATCAACCCTGTCTATACGTGCAGCGGAGGCGTTCGTACTACCGGAGGCCGTGTCGGGGGTGGCCATCCGGGCCTTATGGTCTGTATATCGAACAAATACCTGGACGAACAACCAAGCCAACCCAATACTACCCGGAATGAATACAAAAAGCAACCATACCGATATAAACCCCTGCATCTCGGCGGTAAACAAACCGATAACAAGCCCCAGGGAAAGCCATAGCAATATTTTATAAATAAAAATGCCAAACCGCTCCAACCTAATGTTCCTTAATCTCGTCATCCGTAGCTAAAGATACGTTTTTTGCATCATATGGGTTTGATGTTGTCACGCATACCTAATCGTTGTTGTTGCGCTTTTGGAGTTCTTACTGGCATTCTTCCAGTGGCCGTTCTACTAACTCCTCCCGTTCCAAATTCCATTTGAAACAGCTTTGTTTGACCACAACCATTTTGTTGTCGATGACTTTGTATTCTGCAGTTGTGACACCGGCCCCCGACTGGTTCCATTCATAGATCGTCTTTGTCTCTGGGTCAAATTCCAGGGAAACGCCGCTGAAACCGCTTTCAAAATAATGCTGGGTTTCGGGGTCATAAAGGAAGTACAGGCTGGATGTGTTTGGTCCGGCGTATTGGTGCTCGAATACCGAGAAATCGTCCACACCATCGAAATTGTAATCATTAATACTAATATTGTCCAATCCCCAAAGCTGACAGGATACATCAAATTTCTGTATAAGTTTATCAGTCTTCTTCTCCAGTATTTTCACGCCCGTTACCCGTGCTAAAAAGGAGCCCTTTTCTTTGGAGACGACCAGTTTAAAATAATGGTTACTTAGAGAAACCGGTTGGATGATCTCCCTGTCCGTCCATTCGATGTCGTTTCCATAATTGATGTCGAAATTTTTTGTCAAACGTATCTTGAGTTGGCGCTCGTCTTTTAAATCTTTCCAGACCCCTTCTAATCGGTCGCTTTCCTTATCAAAATCTTCAAAGGTCAGTATGGCTTTAAGCTGCCCCATGCTGTCTTTTTCATTAAGGGTCAATACGCCCTGTTTCAGCCTGCCATTGATCACCATCGGCTCGTCGTAATTGGAATAAGCGTAGATCGCCCTTGCGTCACCATCAGAAAAGATATCTGTGACTAACTCAATGGGGTATTTCCCGATAAAACCCGAGTAACTGGTCTGTCCGAATAATCGGGCGCAAGTCAGTAGAAACGCAGATAGAAAAAAGATTCGATTCATAGACATATTAAATGCAACGTTTTTAATTCTGGTTAACCACATTATCAAGCTGTACGTTTAATAGACGGTCCAACCCGCCGGTCTTGGTCTTTTGGTTGCCGGAAAGATAATAGGTTTGTCCGCCAACCGTAATTTCTATTCCAAGTTTATTTGGATGATCTTCGATTTTGTACGTTGCATTTTTATTCGAGAAGGTTACCGAACGGTTATCCGGGGTACAATCAAATTTGAAGTCGGGATGCTGATACACGCTCTCAACCGGATAGTCAAATTCTACCGTATTGTCTTTACGTACAAGGGCATAATTAAGTGTTCTGTCATTGATGTTATACAGCACAACTTTTTTCCCGTTTTCAGGAATGATGAATGACAGTATGAGCTTTATCCCTTCCTGCTCAAGATCGATCGTCTTTGTCGTTTTTTTTACCATCGTTTTACCGTTCCATGTTTGTTCGGTAATGATTTCAAAGGGCAAGTAGTTGTCCACGAAGGTTATTTTGATAGCGAAGGGTTTATTATCCTTTACGATAAATTGGGAATATTCATGCCAACAACAGCCGCTTTTTGTCATCGTATAAATTTTCTTTTCATCAGGATCTACCTCAAACATTCCGCAATATTCCTGGGCCAGCCTGGTAAATGCCTCGTTAAATGAAAATCCCTTGTCGGTAGCTAAATAGATCCTAAAAGAGGGACCACCGTAACAGCTGTTGTGTCCGTCCTTGAGGGCAAAATCCTTTTTGCCATCAAAATTAAAGTCTTCGTACATGATTGAGCTTTGTTCACCGTAGGGCAGGGATTTAATATTTGCGACCACTTTGCCATTGTGAAGAGTCAAGGTTAACGCTTCGGAAACGACTTTAATAATTTGTTGGTCTGTCTTTTTATCATAGATAGCTACCCATCCTTTGCTAATCACTTCTGTCGTGTCACTGATCTCAATTTTCCCGTAATATTCTTTGGCGAACCCATCTACCGTGAAAATTGCCTGTGCAACGGCAAGCTGCTTCCACAGTATAAATAAAAAGATTGCGGCTACCCTTAGCTTTGTGTCGTTTCTCATATCATCATGGGTTACTTTTTTAAACTCCTCGTGCCGTTAAAAAGCGCCGGACTGCTTACATGAATAGACTCCTATTCATTAAAACGTTTACTCTGAAATTGATCTGCAGGAATTTCGTGTTCGTCAAAATTCGCGATTACCAGTTTTTTCAGCTCTTCAAATCTTTCGGGTGTTATGCCGTCCCGCTCCTTGACCGCCATATAGAAATAAGTCTTCTTGTATTGTTGGAGGATGGCCCGGACGGAGGCAAAGTCCATATTCTCCAGTAGCTTCCCGGTTAATTTTCCCACTTTAGGTATTTGGATCGAGGAGGTATACTGTATCGGGCGGAACGTCGTATCAGACTTATTACGGAAACTGCTCGGAAGCGATTCGTACGGATTATAAACCGCAAAGTAAACCACGGCAGCTGTACTATCCGCTTCGCTGAACACACTTTCCTGCATAACGGTGGCGAACCCAAGGGACGGCTTGGAAACGAACAGCAAATAATCGATACTATCGGGATGTGCTATATAAGCTTCCAGTTTCTTATTATCCTCCACTCTGCGTAATCCAACAACTTCGATTTCGGGCATATACGGGTCGTTTTTGATATTGGGCAGGTACTCCATTTTACTCTCCGGATCATTGGTAAACAGGTATACAGGGCCAAATTTCCGTGCGTACGTTTTTGCTACTCGTAACGCTTCCTGTACATTATCTCGATAATCCGTTTCCTCATGAAGAATCATATTACGGACGCCTTCAAATTCTTTGTTCTTATGTTCACGGATCATATCTTCCCCACAGGTACGCACGAACGCTAGGATTGCGAATGCTGCCCCGATAGGAATGGTGATATACTTATAGTTGATATCCCGTTTTTTATGCCTTTCCAGTTGTTCGATAACTTCGGCTTGCACCGCAGGAGCCTTTATGGACTCTGACCGTGCTGGGTTATCCGCAATAGCCTCGACGTCGACTTTTTGTGTGGTTTCCACTGGGGGCTCTGTCGATTTCGTTTGTGCCTGCTGCTTCAGATGCTCCAACAACACTTCCCGAAAAGCGGTAAAAATGAGCGCATCATCTTTGCCTTTGGGGTTATTGGCATTGAGTTGCCAAACCAGTTTTTTCCCATTGTTCAACCTGATCCGCATGGAGGGTGGTGGTGCCTGTAATGCACCAAAGGGTGGAATACTGTGGATGTCGCTAAAAAGCACCCGACCGTAGTCTTTGGAAGTAAACCCCTCGCTGTCTACCGTGATGATATCACTGCCCCTGGATGTTTTGTGAAACTTCCAAAGACCATAAACCATCAAAAAAATAGTCAACGGGATGGTGATCCAAAAAATCCAGGATATATAATCAAGCAGAAAAACACTGGGTGGAATGGTCAGGAAGCCGCCGAAAATGGCTAACAAGAAATACATTCCTCCTTTATTGTTCTGGTATTTAAAATGATATTCGTTCATTGTTTATATTTTTTATAGGCTTAGTAAATGAATAGCTTATTATCGTTTGTTTCCATTATGTCATTTAAAGCTTGCTTTGAAAGTTGTCATCGACTTCTTCGTATTCGTCGTTGACCCGCTCAATATAGATCCACTTGCAGGGGCGTGTAGCGGTACCGCAAGCCGAAATAAATGCAGTTGCCCAACCAGCGTCATTCAGATGCTCAGGAGTAAAACGTGAACCCCGCTCTTCGCGGAGATAATCTTCAAACTGCTTGAAATAGTGCTTTTTTACAAACTCCAATAGTTCGCTACTTTCGTTCCAAAGGTTATCCCTGCCGACGGCATTTATGGCAGAAAGCCCCAGATCATTGAACGTCACGCACTGGTCCAATGAACCGCCCGAATCCCCCCCTGTCCATCCAAACTGCAAGGTAGCGTATGGGTCGTCTTGGGCTGCATACACGCCAGTTCGCGGCGGGCGCTTGCCGATTTTGGCGATAACATCGGTGCATACCCGGAATTTTGGTAGACGAGGAAAAAGGTCGGCGTGGCGCCGGATACACAGTGAAGGGTATTCGCTCTCGACTCCCATCCATATGTTGTAGACGATGCCGTCGTTCCAGTGCTGATAACGATTCATCACATCGTCGATATAATACGCGTACTTATAAACTTTCTCTGAGCGTTCCTCGAACGCTGATTGTTCCTCTTCCGTTGCGCACCGCATTGAAAACTCGCTTAGCATCCGGGCGCACTGATACGCACCGGTGATGCTATAAGCTTCGTGCGTACGCTTAGCAATTTGCTTCGCCGTCTTCTGTTGGAAATCCAACAACGGCGGGAAACCGCACTTCGCCCAGTTGGCTGGAGTGTTGCGGCCGCCCCGGCGCTTGTTGACGATCACAGCATCACGTCGTTGTACCTGGGCATCGTCGAGCATAACGTCTGCACCACTGATCAGTGCATCGATGCGCAGTTTCAGCCCTTTCAGGTACTCCAGCGACGCAAAATGATATAGCAGCGTGGCCTGACGCTTTTGCCAGAGATTGAGTTCGAAGGCGTCGCCCACAGAACGTGGATTACTTTTCATATGTTGCTTGTATTAGTCACTTTGTTCCTTTAATTACCCTAACTGTACATCCAATGTCATTCTATCATTTGTCTCCATTATATCATTTAAAGCTTGCTGCGACAAAAAACACGATAAGCAGGATAACCGGCAGAAATAAAAATACCTTTTGAGTGGTTCGCACCGTGCCGTAAAGCGAGCCTAACAGTTCTTTCGCATAGGAGGTTACCACCAACACGATGAGGGCGATCACCATCCAGATAACCGTCGCAGTAACAAAACCGTTCATATTCATAAAGCCGTCCGTGCTGATATCAAAGACCTCCATAACGGGTTCATACAGTAGAAAGCTCAATATCCCGTTGATATGAAAACACAGGATACAGGCAATTATTTTACGTATCGTGGATGCGTTTTTACCCTTCCGCTGCTGTTTGCCTACTATGTTGAAAAGTATGATAAAACCAATCAATGAAATAATCCAACCTACCATCGTGCTATGCTTTATTAATTATCATAAAGGTTCAAAATGATCCTTAAGCGATCCCGCCTCGTCCATGGCGACCATGGAGTAATGCGCAGGCAGGAACCATTGTAAATGCGATTGCAGGGCTGTATAAAGATTTTCTCCTGTTTTGTGGGGTGTCAGGTTCGTCACCAACTCCTGCAGTACCTCATCACCATATTTTCGCGACATCAAAGCAATCTTTACATCGCGGATTCCCTGCTGTTCTATAAACTGACGCATAATGGCACGTGTCGCTGCTGGCAAGAAAGCTTCCGATGGCTGGCCGATCAATACATCTTCGCTCTCCGCGATGGTTTCCTCCTTTGGAAGCTGCAGGCTGGTCCCCGTTGTATAAAACTCCCCCCGTGAGGCAAAGTTAACGAGGCTACCGTAGCTGAACACCCAGTCGGGCTGCCCCTTACCTGCATTGATGACGACCCCGACGCCACGCTCTAAAATAAAATCGGATATCATATGACTGATTACATAACATTGAAAAGGTTTGTTCGGCACGGGAATCTCCAACTGAAAATAAGGGAAACCGTCCGGACCCTGGATAATCTGTGGATTGGCACAGGCAAAGCTGGCGTCGGCCACATGGGCCAGAAATTCATGATTCCAATTTTCGTCACGTTTTTCTTTGGCTACCTCAAATAGTTTTGTCAACAGGGCGGTCTTTTCCAGATCGCCGGAGTATCCTTGCTTTTCTTCCTTTGCAGGCGAGGCGGTATGCCCGCCTTCCTTGTCTTTCTTTTTGAAATTAAATAGTCCCATAATATATTTATGCTTGAAATACTGTTATTCAATAATACGTTCTTTTTCAGTCCACCTGATGGATGAGTTTAAATCACCTTGATACCCCTTATCCTTCGTAATTAAGCATCTTAATATGCTTTAGTACACCATGTACCCGTTGCTTTGCTTCCTTGTCATTTTCGGGGTAACCAAAGTGTATTTCCAGACACCGATTACCCATAAAATAGGTTTTTGCAAGACCGCTCACATAACCGTTCTCAGGATGCTCCTCGTAGAAAATATCATCATTGCTGTACTGGTACTTGGTCATCTTTTTATTCGCTTTATTAAAATCCTCCTTGCTCTGTTCGGTTTGCAGCATCGTGGTGTAGAAGAAAACATCACCGGCTTTTGAAGGGTATGAAAAATAATAATCACCTTTGCGTCCTTTGTCGTCCTGAACAAAAGGCGTATCTTTTGTTTTGAGGTACACATCGTTGCCAAACTCGCTTGGATAAATGCCTAAAAACGGATCCTGCCAAAAGCTTTTGGGCTGTTCAACTCGTTGCAAGTCCGCTGTCCCGGCATTTTTCCACTCCGGAATATTCAATCCGAGGCTTTGGTTGATTTCTTTCAACTTATTCAGTGTCGCAAGCGTATCACCCCGCAATGGCACAACGGTTTCAAAAACCAATTGGCCCTGTTGGTAAAATCCCAGTAAATAATGTTGATAATTGGCCCACGCCCAATAGATTCCTGTTTTATATTCGGGGTGCTTGGCTACCACCGCTGTTTCGGATAGAGATGACTCGTGCATATCTGTAGCGGCTTCTACACCGCCGAAAAATGGACTGCCCATTTCGTAGTAACTATTGCTTAAGAAAACCTCCTGGTCATCATAGAGCAGCGTTGCATGAAGGAATAGGTCGCCCCAAACGGAATCCCCAAACAGGATTTCTGTTTGCTGAAAGATCACCGTATCAACATTATAATCCTTGCTGAGTTCTTCTATCGCATTGTAATAACGACCCATAAAAGGGAATACCTGATCCGCATTGGTCAGGACAATATTCTTTCCGTCAGCCTTACCAAACTCGTTGTCAAACGGTGCTTTTTGGAGCCAGCCATGGAGGCTCCCCCCGGTAAGTTCCTTTATGTCTTCGTCCCACACAAAATCTTTTGTAACTCGGGTCTGCCGATCACAAGAAACCAGTAGTATCAACGTGAGCAGTATTACGATTATATGATGACTGTTTTTTAACATAATTTTCTTCATGATTGTTTAAAATAATCTATGCTCAATACTCAAAAAATAAAGGAATACCCAAATCGGTATTTCATATACCATTCGATACCGATAAATAACAAAATGATGAAAATAATAGCCACAACAATGGCTTGCCAATATACTTTTTTGTCAAATTCAAAGGTTTCAGGATGGATAGAAAACTCCGAATAAACATTGGGAGCGATGCGCAGATCGGGACGGAAAAGCGTGACTCCCTGTATAAAGTGGCTCCTCAATGTTCGGCTATTTCCAGCATAGTAACTATAAGCCACATCCCCATGAAAGGGTCGTACCTTTTGTTCGTTGCCTTTCAGAAAAACCTTCAAAAATGTCTGCCGATACGTTGAGGTTCCTGTGTATACCAAGTTTGAGCCTATAAAGACGTCATAAATATTAAAATCATCCGATGATTTCGCCAATTGGCTATACAACAAGGATTCCACGGTACCGTTTAACTGCTCATAAAAAATTCCCTCACGGTTTACGGTAATATGTCTGACCGCCTTGCTTTTGATACGTTTTAGGTATCGTACGGCGATATAGCTCAGCCAGATCACGATCGGATAATAGATGATGCCGAAAGCGAAGAGCTGCCCACCTTCAATCGTATCGTCTACATAAAACAAAAAAGGAGTGATGTAAAACAATAGAACAAGCGAACCGAATAGTGGAAAAAACACGATCCGGATACACCAGGTCCAGAACCAGCTGGGTTCGGATTTGATTTCTGGGAAATTATCTTTTGTAAATACGCTCATCTATACTGCAATCATTACTTTGGTTCAGGCTTATTCTTTTGGACGGATAATGTATTCCGTTCCATTCAGGCCCACATAGAAGCTCGTATTCTCCGATGGAGAAAACGCGCGAAACAGCGGGTACCATGCTGGTTTCAGGCTACGGTTAAAAAGCGGGTCGATCATGGTATATTTTGGTTCGATAACGATTTGCCCCGTATCCCAGTGTTTCAATCCTTCCAATTGCGTCTTTTCATCCCGGAAAGTACTCAATGGTAGGCTTTCCCTGCTCAGGTAACAGCGAATAAGCATATCCGGCAGCCCGCTGTTGGTGCCTTTTGGTGGGAGGGTATCGATCTTTGTTATGGCATAGAAAGCAGGGGCAACAATCGACAAGCTATCGTTCATAATCTGGAAAAGCGTCGTTTTGTCTATGCCTGTTACCTTAAACCCAGCACTTTCGTCCAATGAAATAAAAGGTGCATCGGATTTAAAATCGCCTTTGTTATAATGGTACGCTAGATTACCTTTTTTATCGATACGGTACCGCTTTTCATCCCTCGTTACCACCCAAGCATAATCATCGGTTCCAAATTGGACAATATCCGGGTTGTTCACATTGGTGATCTGGAAGGAGAAATCTGTTTCAAAAAATTCCGCCTGATAAAATTGCGGCTCGATGATCACTTTCATGTCCCGGTCGCAATAACCTACCCATCCACCTTCGCTCACGGGGATAAGGTCGGGATAGGGTAAGCTTTCCAGGTAGGCATTGTCCGAAGCATCAGTCGATATGGGGGGCTCTTCCGGCAGGTCGAACAAGGAAGTGTCTATTTTCAGTTTTTCTACAGATGTAGCCATTATCCCAAATCCAAAATTGTTTTTTTTAGTATTCGCAGTAATTTTCAGTGGTAGCCCTGGTATTTTTTTTAGAAAATCATCCTTGCCAAAGTATAATCTTGGGAGGTTTTTTACGTACCAGATCTGAAATTCTACATCCTTACCAAAGTAGAGCCGAGCAAGCGTACATGGATAGCCAGCAATGATCTGTGTGCTGTCTGTCAGCGTTAATGTCATCGCATCCACATAAGGTTCTTCGGAAAAAGGGTCGAAACTTAGTTGAGGTTCGGTAGCTTCTTTTAATTGAACTGTTTTTGTTGAATCTACTTGCGTCCAATACCTAAAACTGGTGCTGTCGGTGAAATTTACGATCTGCACGTATGGCTGGGTGCCATTTTGCTCTACCCGGATTTTTTCTGTGGTAACATAAGCCCGTATGAATGGCTTGATCTCATCCCAGAATACCATTGCACCCTGTAGTTCAGCCGTAGCAGAGTCGGATCCAGATAAGTATACACGATAATCTATTTTATAGCCTTCGGCTTTGGATTGGACGGCTACTGTTTCGCGGTATTCCGTTCCATTCAGCCCCACGTAGAATTTACTTCCACCAAGGGGTGATGAAACCAGGATCAGTGGATACTGGGGTATGTGGAAGTAGGAATATAATTCTTCATGAATATTGTATCGTGCAGGAATCAACACCTCGCTTGTAGCTATATCGCGCACCCCCCATAGCTGGGTCTGGTCGTCCTGAAACTTTTCATAAGATTGCTTGATTGATGCGTTTATGCTTTCTTTCGGACGGATTTCATTAAAATCATCCGGATTATACCGATAGACCACTTTTCCTTTTTTATCGATACGCATCCGCTGTCTATCCTGCCACACGGTGGCATAGGCGCTGCTTCCAAATATTTTATTTTTGGGGTCTTTGATGTCGAGAAAGTCCAGATCTTCCCCGAAAAACGCGGCCCCTTCAAACTGTGGTTCGATGATGATGTTTTTATCTTTATCACAATAACCGTATAATCCGTTTTCCAATATCGGGATAAGGTCGGGGTAAGGTAATCCATCGTTCTTTTCCTGCGCATAGCTTGAAAATACGGTGGAAAGCAGTAGCATAAACGCCAAATAAATTTTCATATACGTATCGATGTATCGTTTAATACTCCAAAATTACGGTAATCGGAAAAGCTTTGAAATCCTTGAAAACAAGGATTTTTATTGTTGATGAGCCTTCATACTTTTGTAATAATCATTAAAATGCAGTTTTTGTATGAGACTTTTGATTGCCTATATCCTTACATTCCTCTGTGCGACACCTCTTTGGTTAAACGCTCAGGAGACGCCCCTTCACTATATATGGCATAGAAAGGGAGTGCCCGTTTATACTGCACCATCTGCCCAGACTGTACTGGATACGTTGAACTATGGAACGGAAGTCAATATTATCGAAGTACGACCGGAAGTGGTAGCCCATCCCTTGTTTACCTATCCATCCGACACGGCAACTAAGGTGTATAAATCTCCCTCAAAATGGATGTTGATTGAATTTGGCAACAGGCAAAGGGGATACGTTTTAAATACTTACTTACTGGAATTTCCGACCAATCTCACTGCCCGAATGATTGATTATTTCAGCCAGTTATCTACTATTGTTGAAGAACGGAACGAAGGCAAGACCGAGCGATTCTGTAGCCGGAGCTCCTATACCTATAAAAACGGAATCCTATATACATACACTGATTTGGGGCCCTGCGAAGCCTGTGGGCATGGCGTTACTGAAATATCACTGCCCGGATGGACACTGCGACAGGCTTTTGTGTTCATTACCAATTTTGATATGGAACTGTGGGATATGGATGGAAAGTCTATAGAAAGCTATTTGGAACTCGTGGGTGCCATCAAGGTGAAAGAAAGCTATCCCGGCCAGTTGCAGTGGGAACATATACACGATTTGGTCACGCTGACCGAAACGGAAGACGGGGTTGAGGTGCAGATTGATACTATATTGTGATTGTTAAAGGAAAGTTATACGGTTAAAATCTTGTAGTCAAAAAGCGCTAAAACTGAATTAACGTCAACCCTCCGAAAATTTTCAGAGGGTTGACGTTCGAATGGGAGACGGGGGTGTATTCCTGTTCCTTTAGAATTTATAAGTAACACCCGCATTCAATACCGATACCCCGTACCCCAATTCAGCATAAGCACCGAAACGTTCTGAGAAAAGCCAGCGCCCGCCTAAAAATCCTGTGAACCCGAGTCCACTACCGTAACTATTGGCATAGGAAGCATCATCCCCATCTGAGGAGTACTTGGCGATATTGTAGCCGAGCATGGCACCACCATAGACGTCCAGTTTTGGTACGTTGGTAAAGCCATTGTAATGGTAAGCCCCGCGAACGCCAACAATGGTGTAGTTCCACTTGTACGTATAGGTACCGCTTGTATACTTGTAGCCGGTATTGCCGATGTAGCCACCAAGGCTGATCACGCCGGGGCCACCGATATCCCACATACCGTGGTCAACGGACAAAGAAATGGCCGGCCGGGCTTTGCCGAGACCGCCCAAAGCAGTTCCCAAGCCAATACCGAGATTGGCTGCGGTGGTTCCATTCTGAAATTGCTGCGCCTGGGCAGCGACGGCGATAGCGACCGCCATAAGGGTAAAGATTGCTTTTTTCATTGCTTTTTAAAATGTATGGTTAAAATGATCTATGATTATTCTTCTTTGCATTCGCAGCTCACACCCGCCGCAAACACCCCCCCAGAAGTGGTTTCTATGTAATTGGAACGAGCAATGGTAAATTCAGCTTCGATGGGCACCAGCGCAACCTCTTGTGGATTTTCTACGCCTCCTTCCCATTTCATAACCGTTCCGGTGATGCGAAACCGTATCTGTTGGTCAGAGTTTTCCTCTACGGAAAGGGTAATCTCACCTTGGTTTCCATGCCTCCCTTTGTCATATTCAAACCCGTCAAGCTCCGGAGCACTTAATTGTAATGCATGAAAGAAATTGGCCGTGTAAGTTGTGCCCACAGGGGTTTCACCATTGAACTGGGCTCCGTCAGACGAGAAATCGAATACCGGATCTCTTGATCCATTCGCTTTTGTTTGTACAATCGAAAGAAGAAACCCTGCATCTCCTTCCGCAGGATATGAGGAGGAATTTAAGATGATGTTGTCTTGCCCGAACCGGTTTGGGAGTGTCGTCTGCCCGTCAATCGTGATTTTGTACCAGCACTCACCTTTGCTTTCCTTATTTTTGGTGTCATCCTTAGAACAGGATGCAATTGCTATGGCTATAAAAAATAAGCCTGTCATTTTTCTGATTATGTTTTTCATTTTTATATGTTTTAATTTATAATTCTATATGGTGTAATGCATTGGGCATTTCAAACTCGCCGTTTGTTATTTCAATGATTTCACCGGTCTTGTATCCTTTTTCCGTGCCTTTGAGTGTAACGGTAAAAGTACCTTTTAGCCAATTGATCTGTCTTTGGGCAAAAGCACCGTCCCCTTTTTCAAAACCGGTGATGGTTAATGTGCCAACCGGGGGCGACCCTTTGGGATCGGTACGGGACGAGAAAATAACCTCGGAAGTGGCTTTGTTGTAATAGTTTATTTCAGCGGTACCGGTCATCATCCCTGATTGTGTAGCATCCGAAGCTACGGGGTACGACCCGATGGGGTTGTCAATCTTGTCAAAGGGCAAACGAAGGGTAATGTGAAATGTCTCCCTTTCACCCGATTGCATGGCAGATAGCAATAGATTGTACTCACCAGAGTTATCATCAACGCCCAAGCCCTGCTCCACGAATTTAACGTCAAAAGAACCATCGGTTTCCCACTTCGCACCGTCTATTTTCATTTTAACATATTGCCCGTATTCCTTATCCTTATTTTCGGTGTCATCCTTAGAACAGGATGTCATTGCTACGGCTATAAAAAATAAGCCTGTCATTTTTCTGATTATACTTCTCATAATTGTATTTTTTAATTTGCTTTTATGTAGGTGTATTCGCGGGTTTCTATTAGTTCATTTGTGGCACGGTCATACACTTCCGCTTTTATGGGATATCCGGCATCGTTGTAGGTGTATTCGTAGATATGGTCTGAAATGACCATACCTGCTGCAGTTGTTTTGACGGATTGGTAATTGTTGATTTGTTGTGTCTTCCATGACCACGGATGTCGCGCATAGACACCAGACTTGCCATCAAAATCTCCGTAGTCAACAACTCCCTGACCTATTTTATGCTGAATTGAATTTCCTTTACTATCAAATACATAAGAATTAATAATCGTCCCAACATCTTCGATATCTACGGTTTCGGTAACCGTGTTTTGGTCATAGGTGTACTGAACGGTTGACACGGTTGATACATTTCCGCTATTTCCTATATAAGTCCAAACACCGGAGACCGGTCGTTCATCACTTTCGTAGGAATAGGATTCCTTTAAGAAAACCTGCCCGTTATGTCTTCTTTCTTGAGCGATCATACGATCGCTGTCATCATAGGTAAAACTATGGGTCGTATGGATTTCTCCATTGACATATTGTGTCCAAACGATTGCCCGGTTTCTCGCATCGTACTCGTACGTTAACAGCGTTTGTCCGTTTACCTTTTCTTCTACCAATAATAAATCACCGTTTCCATTTCCGTCGGGATTGATGTCATCGTCTTTGGTACAGCTTGACAAAGCCACTGCTGCCAAGAATAGTACTATTGTTTTTTGAACTATCGTTTTCATTTCTTTTATTTTTATCGTTTATACTTTAATAGCCGATAACAATGGAAGCCTCGGTTACCGGTCTGAATGTGTCATCGGGAATAAAATCCAGTTGTAATGCCGGAACGAAATCACCTTGAGTATGCCAGTTCTGGATTTTAAGTGGTATCTCGCCGTTTGATTTTTTAAGTACGGCAGTAACCATATAACGTCCTATGGGAATGTCTCTGACATAATGATATTCTTCCCAATAATGATCACCATATCTAATAATCAATTTTTTACCTTCAGACCCGTCAACCAAGGGGCCACTTGGCGTGAAAGTCAGTTCAATATCTTCCTCATCTTCGTAAAAATCAGCGTTTAAACTAACGCTAACCTGCCCACCGTAGAAATAATTTTCGTTGCCGGGGTCGCGCCCTTCCAATTTCCACGTGAAGTTTCGAATACCTCCTTCTTCAGTTAAGTTCTCGCCTGCGTCGTCGGGAGATAAAGGCAACGTATAGGTCTTGCCGTTGTATTCCTTTTTAAAAGTGGCGGTCACCCACCAAGCCCCGGGCTGTAATTTGGTTTTATACATCCCTTTCTCATCGGTCGTTGCATAGCTATACGAGCTGTGGAACACGGTGTTCTCCAGTACTATCTTTGCTCCAGCAATGGGATCTCCTTTTGTATCGACCACCTTACCCGTGGCGTAACCCTTCTCGGCCTCTGGTACTCCAATGTCATCGTTTTTGGTACAGCTTGACAAAGCCACTGCTGCCAAGAACATTATGCCTGTTTTTCTGATTTTTGCTTTCATTTTTGTTTACTTTTATAGTTTATAATTTTTATCCGGTTGACGGTCGGCAGAACACATCGGTCGCTTTCCACCATTTGATAAAAACAAAGGTATAGTGGCAAAACTTCTCCCAATACCCCCCAAAGGGGGTTTTTAGCAAGATTGTTTACTGCTACCTTTGTCTTACGAATAACCGGGATAGATCCCAATAACCAGACAAGATGATGAATACATATATACATAGAGCAATACAGCGAGCATCTCATTTACCGCTATATCTGCTGATCGTATTTGTGCCGGTTATAAGTTTCGGACAGAACCTGGATTCGCTGGAACAGGTATTGGCAACGAAGACGCTGACGGACGAAGAACGGATTAAAATATTGGATGACCTCAATTGGTTTTATAACAGTATCGATGTTGACCGATCCATTGCTTTCGGAAAACAGGGGTTGGCCCTTTCCGAAAAAACCGGAGACGAAAAGATGACCGCAACGTTCCTTAAAAATACAGGCATAGCCTATTATATGGACGGCGTGTACGACACGGCATTGCTATATCTCGACAAAGCCAGACCAATTGTCGAAAATCTGGGTGATTACCGGATGCAGGCTTCCATATATAATTCGTATGCCAATATCTACCGACAACAAAGCCTGTATAACGAGGCTATTGACAATTATCAAAAAGCAGCTAGATGTCTCGAATCAAAAAAAGACATCAACGGACTGAGTTTGATTTATTCGAATATAGCGGGAGCTTATCAGATCATGAACAATTACGAACAGGCATTGATTTACTACAAAAAGGCAGAGCAATTGGCTATAGAAACCGATGACAAAGATGGGTTGGGGAGTGTTTATACGGCTTTAAGCGATATCGGCCTTTATCGGGAAGCACCTATCGAGAAATCCATAGATTATGCCGAAAAAGCGATGGAATTATTTCGACAAACTGATAATAAGCTGTTCCTGAACAAAGCCCTACAGACACTTGCCAAGGTGCACTATTACCACGATGATTATGCTACGGCATTACCGCTGGCAAAGCAAGCGGTCAAACAGGCCAAAGAACTGGGGTTTGACCACTACACTGCCGAAGCCATGGAGCTGACTTCCAACATCTATTTCTATCAGGGAGAATACGAACAATCCATCGAAGCGGCATTAGCGGCATTGGCGATAGATTCGACAGATATCAATATTACCCGAAGCATCTACTCAAACTTGGCAACGGCTAACGCTTTCCTTGGAAATCCGAAGCTTACCCACGAGTATATGACTAAATATGCGGAAACCTTAGACCGATACAGTAACGAAAATTACCAAAACTCCCTTTCAGCAATGGAAGTGAAATACGAAACCGAAAAGAAAGAACTCAAAATAAGCGCATTGGAAGAACAACGACAACTCTATATCTGGCTCGGCATTGCCGGAGCAACCATTTTGCTGATCGCATTGGCTTTTGCCTTCATCCGATACCGTCTGGCGGTGAGCCGCCGGAAACTTGCCGAAGAGGAAGCCCAACGGTTGGAGCAGGAAAAGCAACTGGTCGCCGTACAGGCCACGCTGGATGGTGAAGCGGCCGAGCGCACACGGCTGGCCAAAGACCTGCACGACGGACTGGGCGGGATGCTGTCTGCCGTAAAGATGAATTTACCGCAGGTGAAAGGCGATGCCCTGCTGGAAGCTGTGGATGTCACCCGTTTTCAGACGGCGCTGGGTATGCTGGACGATTCCATACAGGAGCTCCGCCGCGTGGCACACCACATGATGCCCGAGTCGTTGCTGCGCTACGGGCTGAAAGTTTCGCTTGCCGATTTTTGTGCTGCCATCCCGACAGCAGATTTCCATTACTTCGGGGATGAAGCCCGACTGGCCGGCAAGATGGAGATCATGATCTATCGCTGTATCCATGAGCTGGTCAACAATGCGCTGAAACACGCCGAGGCTGAGCATATCAACGTACAGCTGGTGCAGGAACCCGACCGTATTTCATTCACGGTGCAGGACGATGGAAAAGGGTTCGATCAACATAGCGTTTCCGAAGGGATGGGTTTGCGGAACATCCGGCAACGGGTGGATGCATTTCAAGGTAAATTGGATATATTTTCTTCGGGGGAAGGAACCGAAGTACATGTAGAATTGGAATTGACAACGAACGAACATCATGATTAAGATAGCCATTGTAGACGACCATAAAATCCTGACCGACGGACTAAAAAGCCTTATTGAAGAATCAGGTATAGCGGAGGTGACTGGTATAGCACACAGTGCCGCCGAATGTCGCAACTCCATCGGTTTCTGGAAACCGGACGTGCTCCTACTCGATGTAGGCTTGCCGGATATCAGCGGAGTAGATTTCTGCAAGGAAGTCAAAGAGCGTTTTCCCGAACTCAGGGTGCTGGCGCTGACTACGCACAATGAATACAGCGTGGTACGGCAGATGCTGGAAAATGGAGCTTCAGGTTACTTGATCAAAAACGCCATGACGGAGGAAGTACTTGCGGGGATACAGGCGGTTGCCGATGGCGAGACGTTTCTCTGCCACGAAATCGATGTGCTGATGAAGCGGCCCAAAGAGGCCCATCTGTGGCTAAGCCAGCGGGAGCGGGAAATGCTGAAGCTGGTGGCCGAGGGATTGACCAACGGTGAAATAGCCGAGCGTATCTTTTTGAGTCCGGAAACCATCAAAAGCTACCGGAAAAATCTGCTGCTGAAGCTGGATGCCAAAAACACCGCTGTACTGGTGAGGATAGCCCTTGAGCAGAAGTTGATTTAAGGCGAGAGGTACACCCTTAACTTACTTCCCGATCTTTTCCAGTTCGGCTTTTCGCTTGCCGAATTGAATCAAGATCGATTCCGGTTCCCAGGCATCATCCTCCGTCTTACCATGGCCTAAAGACGTGTAGTCGATTATCCTATCGTCCTTGATAAAATATTCACATCTCCAAACAGACTGGGTATAATGATTAAGACGCATACGTTTTACTTCTTCAAGGACATAGACCAGTCTTCCGTCTTTCAAAAGATAGATTTCCGAGTATAGCTGGTCTTCATGGTACCACGTGATACGGAAAGATTGTGTGTGTGCATCGGGTTGGCCAACAGTCCAAAATTCGGGATAGCCGTTACAGTCCGTCACGGCATCAATAGTGTGGTCTGAAGTTTTGAAATATTGATCCCGGACGATTAGTATCGGTGCTTTTGCCTCTGCTAAGGACTGCTGGGCAAACACCTGAATAGACATACCCATGTATAAAAAGGCAACAATGAACAGCTTTTTTTGCAAGGTAATGAAGCAGGATCGCATATCATTCCAGATTTGTATTTTAGTTTTCATACCTCAATTTTTCTTATTACAATTGATGTAAAACAAAGTTAGCTGGTCGTTTCCAGGCAATCCACGGAAACGAGGAAAAATGAACATCTTTAACTACTAAAATCAATCCACCCACGCTTTCTGCGTTCTATTTCTTCATTTCGTTTTTTCAGCTCAGCTTCGGTAGGTACAACTTCTTCGCCTTTGGTATTGATATAATATTCGCGGCCATCTTTTTTTACTTTGGTAAATCCGGCAGCAAAATTTTCCATGTACTCAAGCTCTACAGGAACGACTAGTTGAAACTGTTTGTTGATATAGCCGCCTTTTGCATCCTTGCGTACCCATGCCAACCCATCGTAGAAATGACCACAGCCGTTAAACTCCGGTTCGTACAGCACCTTAAAATCGTAGTCCATAAAGCCCAGTTTGCCGTTCTGCCGGTAAGCCACATAATTGTTGCTCCCATATTGACCGATGTACTCAAAGTCGGTAGCCAATAGCAAACGACCTTCTCTGTCGTAAATATCAATGCCATCATCACCTTTATCGGCATAGATGCGGTCGCAGGCATAGTCGAACGTTATTTGGTCATACCGTAAAGGAATCACCGTACGCCCATCCCGGTCGATAAGCCCCTTTTTCTTATTTTGTTCCACAGTCGTCATTGCATACCTAAAGTATTCGGTTTTGTTGTAGATAAAAGGAATCCGGATACGGAATTGCTCATCTGCGTATCCCCAGTGATCACCCTTTTTTATCTCGATCCTGCCCTTATAAAAAGAACGCATATCGTCATATTCTGGCGGAAGCAATTCGGTTAATGTGGTATCTATTAATCCTATTTTGCCATTCCGATATACTTTGGCCCAATCTTTCCGTTCACCATATTCCAATGGATAGAGTTTGGTATATGGAAAATTAGTGAGGACTTGTCCCGTTTTCGATGAAAAGAACTTAAAGTCAGATCCACCTTTGTTGTATAGCAATCTTGAACCGAACGCGTTTATTTCGTAATAGTCTTCTCCCTCAGAAAGCAATTGGTCATGGGTATTGATGAGAAGCTGACGGATGATGCTATAATTTCGCTGGCCTACAACCATTATTCCATAAGCATTAACAGCTCCGGCAGCCGGATATTTGGGAGGGATGATTTCGTTGCCATCCTCATCAATATAACCGTATAGGTTTCCGTAATAATCGTTCGGATCTTTAATGCTTACAACCGCAAAACCATTTGAAAATGAGTAAACATCTTTATAATTTTTGATGCGTTTGATTACTTTAAATTGATTATCCATCAACACATAAGTACTGTCCTTATAAGCGATTTTTCGATTGCCTGAAGTCCCTGTACCCTCGTATTCAATAGGCAATACGATTTGATTCTGAAGGTTGATAAAACCTGCTTTCCCATTTTTATAGGCAGCAAGAACACCATCGTCCGAAATAACGCCGAAAGAAGTGTATTCCATAGGAATGACTACATTTCCATAACGATCCCAAAGCCCGACCAAAGTATCCCGGCGGGCGTGTATATACCTGTCCTGTATTAATTTTATAGCAGCGTATTGTGTGTCCAGCAGCAATTTTCCGCTTACGTCCGCCAAGCCAAAGATATTGACCAGATCTGCTGCCGGATTATATACCCCGAGTCGATAAAAATCAGTTTCCCACGGTTCGATTTGATCATATTGGTTAGGTAACAGGAAATTGCCCAGCGTATCGATCATGCCCCACTTTAGATCTTTCCGCACAATCGCTACCCCGTTTTTAAAGGCCTTTACTTCCTCATAGATGGCGGGGATGATGATCTGGCCGTTTTTGTCAATGAATCCCTTTCTCAGACCTATGGAAACTGCGGCCCGGTTTTCGTGGAATGGTTCCGCCCAGTCAAATCGGGGTTTGATGACTGTTTTGCCTTTAGGGTTGATATAACCCCACTTACCCTTTATTTCCACCGGAGCTAATCCTTCGGCAAACGAATAAGCATGCGGTGCTTTTATCCGTCGCAATAATTTGCCCCGACTGTTGATATAGCGATACCCATGGTCATCCTGTGCCAGCGCCATTCCGTTGGCAAAGTCTGTTGCCCATAAAAAGGTTGGCTTTATGACCTGTTTTCCATCCGTGGAAATATAGCCCCATAGGCTGTCCTGCCGCACCAAAGCCCAGCCGTTCAGGGTGTCTCCTATATAGTTGTAATGGGGTATGCCACTTTGTTGGGTAACGAGATTTCTGGGACCAAAGCAGGAAGTCAGCAGGCTGCTACTGGCGATGAGTACCATCGGGAGGAAGCGGTAATAGGCGATATTATTTTTCATCATGGTATTAGGTATATAAAAATTCAACAACTTTTTGATGCTGACCGATCTGCATCTCCTTGGATACCTGCGTTAACAGGTGGTTCCCTAGCCGAACATTCAACCGTCTGGAAATAAAGCGGTAAGGAATGCCGGTTCCGATAAAATAGAAAATCGGGAAAACGTAGAACATCGCTTCCGTGATGATACCCTCGTGTATTATCTGGCGCTTTGGTCTATCATTTTTGGGAAGCACCGCAAGAGCCCTGATCTGATCTTCGTTAAAGGGGGGAGTCTCGCTCGTTGCATTCAAAGCAGCTTCATGGTACCGCATATCCAACAACAAACGGCTATGGGGAAGATAGTCCAGCGTTATATCCGTATCCGTCAGGGTATCAAATCGTTTTATTTTCCATCCCAACAGGGTATCCTTACTGGCAATAGGTACGGCGTGCCCGTTAAGGTGATAAACGAACAGGTTTTCCTCGATTCCATTTGCCGACAACCGTCCGGAACAGATATGCTTCCTGTTTTGCCGCATATCCTGACGCAATGCTTTTCGGTTTATATTATATAATCGTGTATAGTGGTGGGATATAGCGATTAGCCATAAAAAGATTCCGGCAATCAAAACGAAAATGAATACCGCTACTACTCCGTTCGGACGGAGATATATTCCCAATGCGATATGGGAACCAAGCACGAGAAACAGGAAGAGTTCCATCAAAAAAAACCGAAGGAAATTCCGGTGAACGGCCTTGAACACATCTTTTAAAAGATGTACTTCGTCTGCTCCGAGTGGTTGTGGGTTGTTCATTTCGTCTAAGGTTTATCCTATCAATTTATTTCAGCAGGTTCTCCAACCGGCCGGTCTACAGTCACTTTCTCTCTGGTTTTTACCATTAAATCACTGATTTCATCGGTTGCAATATTCCAACAGAAGCTAACGGCATAATTGTGGTAGAAAAACTGGATTTCCCATAAATCTTTAGCAACTCGTTTACTATAGGTGTCTATTCCGGCTATCCATGCCGTAAGATTATATTCCGCACGGTTTTTTAGGTGCAGCATCAACATATAGCGGAAATTGTGAATGGTATAACCTCCCTCTGTTTCATAGGGAGCAGCCATATCGGATATTCTATAACGATCGCCCTCTTTTTCCAGCACGCTCAAAAGATCTTCCTTTAGTTCCGGAACATCAAAGGTGAAGGCTTTGGCATAGGAAGCGTCAGGTCGGGGGTATTTGGCCAGTTCCGCATTTCTTAGCCGGATATATTCCTGACGGTGCGCCTGGTAATAGCGCGTCATCTTGTCGACAACTTCGGTTATGAATCCATTAGTATATTGCTCGGGAGTGCTTACTTCATCGTAGAGCGACCAACGAAAGCTACTTAGGGTGCTGTCTAATTGCTGAAGAGGTGTGTGACTTTTGGGAGTCCACCCGTTCAGCCACCCAGGGGGCTGCCGCTCCCCTGTATATACCCACAGTTCAGGTTTCGATACAAGGTTATCCGTTATGTTCCAGTTGAATTTCAATGCGTACAGCCGATCAACGACCGTGATCTGCCACAGGTTTTCCTGTATCGGATCGACAAAGAACAGCTCTCCATACATACGTTGGTTTATCACCTGTTCCTGTGTATGGTGTTTTTCGGCTTTTAAATATTCCATTGCATATCCATTCAGGATCTCGGTTACAAAACGGGTGTCTGCAATGCCCAGCGTGCGAAAATTCCCGACTCCCTGTGCCAGCCGGAGTACTTCTTCTAAGGGGAAACTCCGATCTTGATAAGGCACATAAAAGTCCGGCGCCAATACATAACCGGGCAAGATGTCCGGAGCGGAAGGATAACGAGCCAAGTCAGCTTTTCGTAAGCGGAGATACTCCTCCCGATGCTGCTGAAAGAAAGCGTCCATGTGCTTATATACCGGATGTCGCCATACTCCATCGATGTGGTTTTCCACCCAATCGATCCAATGCTCGAAATCTGCTGCCTTTTCCCTTCGGTAGGGCTGCATCCAATCATTCATCTCTTTGCGGAGCTGTTGCTCTTCGGTTAATTGACCCGTAGTTTGCCCCTGGCAGGAACTTATGCACGCTATTAGGGAAAAGTATATCAACAATATGCGTATCTGCTGTATCATACCGTTAAGGTTTAGATTCTGCTGGTTTAACCATAATATCCTTCATTTTTTCAGGTGGCGCATCTGTTTCACTGGTCCGGATAATAATATCGCTGATTTCATCGGTAGCAACGTTCCACTTAAAGCGAAGGGTATACTGCCCAAAGAAAGCCTGGATTTCCCAAACGTCTTTCGTCATTTTTTTGGCATGCACATCCCGCCCGCCTACCCAGGGTGCCATGTTATTATAGACAACATGCCCTGAATACTTCATACACAAATAGTAAAAATGGAAAAGAATCCGTGCACCGTCAATTTCGTACGGTACGTCAGACAGGGATATTTGAAAATGATTGTCCTTTTTGTCGAGCATGGTCAAGAAATCTTCCTTTAGCGCAGGAACGTTCTTACGGAAAACTTTGGCATATACTTCATCAATTTGCGGATACTGCGCCAGCTCTTCATTCCGAATTCTACTATATTCCTTGCGATGACTATCGTAAAATTCCATCAGTTTGCGCTGCATACTTTCGGTCCATTGGGTATTATCAGCAATTGCACCATCGGGCAGGTCATCATACAGTGTCCAACGGAATCTATTTAACTCGCCCTCTAATCGTTGAGCGTCCGTATTCACCATAGGAAAGGAATTGTTGAGCCAGCCGGCAGGTTGCTGCCCACCCGTATACACCCACAATTTAAGATCAGCACATTTATTGTTTTCGATGTTCCAGTTAAATCTCAAGGCATACATACGGTTTATAAAGGTAATCTGCCATTCATTCCCCTCAATCAGATTGGCAAAGGGTAGCACGCCATATGTAAATTGACGAATCACTTCTTCGTGCTTCATCCCTTGTTGTGTAACCAGATAATTTATGATAAACCTACCTAACGCAGTGGTTCCAAACCACGTATCGGTAACACGAAGCACACGAAAATTCGCTACAGTTTGCAGCACCTCGAACTCTTGTTTCATCCCGAGATCTGCATCGTTGTAAGCACTATCAAAATCGGATATCCACTCATAACCAGGCAGTAATTTGGGCGCAGGTTTGTAACGGGCCAGATCAGCCTTTCGCAAGTGGAGATACTGCTCGTGATGTTTCTGGTAAAAGCGGTCCATGCGCTTGTATACCGGATGTCTCAATACAGAAAGTTCAAAATCTTCCATCTGTGTGACCCATATATCAAAAGCAGGTTTCTCTTCCCGGTAATAAGGTCTCATCCATTCGTCCATCTCCTTACGGAGTTGCTGCTCTTCGGTTAATAATTCTGTAGTTTGCGCCTGACAGGAACTTACGCCTGCTATTAGGAAAAAACATATTAACAGTATGTGGATCTGCTGTGTCATATTTTGAAGGACATTAACATTAGATTTTTTATTTTTCCCTATATTCTTTCAATGTGGATGGGTTTAGGTAAAAAGAGATAACTTCATCGTTTTCCTCTCGTGATACCCAGCCATCCGGATGAAGGGAGTAATAGGTCGGTTTTATCAATACTTTTCCAAGGTCATTCATGAGACCCCATAATCCATCATGCTCCGAGTGGTACCGCCAATACCGAGGGTTGTCCATTGGATAGACCTCATAATATTCGGGAGCTATCAACCACCGTTGTTTGTCATAATCCCAGATGCCCTGCTGCACTGCCTTATCCTGTCGTAGGGTAATATGGTACATCGAGCTGTCGGTGAGTGGGCTTATCCGGTCGATTTTCCAACCCTCAGGAATCTCGTTCTCCGGGATATAATATTCCTTCGCCGGCCAGAGGATATTGCCCGACCGCTGAATCACCGTAAAGGGAACACCTGGAGGCAAGGTCTGGTGCCAGTTTCCCTGCGTATCCAAAAATCGAAAAAAGCGCTCTCCATCGCGGAAACTCATAAACACGAAGTAATCCGACTCGGGAATCGAAGCGAGCATCCAGAGTCCACCGATCAGTTCCTCTGCCGTGGGATCACCGGGATGCATATTGTCGTGAATGAGCCAAGGCAGTGGTTTCGAGAAATCCGGGTAAATAAAAATATGACCTTCCTCGTTCCGGTAGGCAGCAGCTATTGGAGCATACTCCCTGGTAAGGAGTTTCCCAACCGGCACATCTTCTACCTTGAAGGCGATGGAATCTAATAATATATAGCCTTTTCTGTTGACTTGTTTGCCGTTGCAATCCACAATATACAAACGTTGACCTTTCCGCTGGGCAAAGGTGTGTTCGGTCAATGGCTCCCTGATCCCATCGGTGAGGAAATGTGCACCCTTTAAATCGATATTGTATAGTCTACCGTCGATCAGTACCTGGTTGCTGTCTAGTGTGCTGATGTCGAAGTGTTTGTCTACGGTATATCCGTTATCGGTGAGTCGCTCACTCCGTATTTTCCGAGGTTTATACCCAAGGATAAACAAGGTTTTCTTTAACCGTTCCACCTTGGTGTCAAATAAGCGATTATCGTTACCGGTTCCCATCAGGTTGAATCCCGGCAGGAATTTCCATTCCCAGAAGCGCCATCGGGTATAAGAGGATTCATGTACCTCTGCCAAGGTGAAATCTTCCAGTGTATGCAATTGTATAGCGTCATATTCTGGGTCGATAATTACCTTGTTGTTTTGATCGATCACCCCTTGTTTATCCAGGCTATCCGTTATCACGGCAAAACCCTGCCCAGTAAAGAGGCTTGCACGTTTATACTGGGGGGCAATCTTGATATGCATGTTTTCGTCGGCATACCCAAACTTTCCGGACTTATCCCGATAGGGGTACAGTGTTTCTTGCAACCTATCGCTGACGGGCTGTTGCTGCTGCGCACAGGCACTGCCAGTAAGTAGGACACATAGTAAAACCATAAATTTTGTCATAGGATCAAACATTCAATAATGAGAAAATCTCACTAATACAAATTTCTCCAAAACAAAGGATTCAACCTATCCACGAAAACCACCATTTTCTGTTTCGATTTTGATATCGCACGGCTGTGCTCTACATTTGATAAGAAAAACGTGGCATTATTCAATTGGCAAAAGCATAAAAATATGATGCAGAAAAAAGGCCCTGCGGCACATCCATATTATGGAGCGCGGGTGAAGGTTGTAAACGGCATGATCAATTTCAACAACGACCATGACGAAAATCAGGAAATGTCTTTTACCAACATTGGTAAAATGTCGGTGGTCAGTTATGTGGATGAAAACCCGCAAGGCGATTACTGGCTTTATTTTTGGCCGGTCAGCGGGGGTGGAAGTCTGAGCGTGCCTTCCAAAGCAGGCGGATTTGCCAATCTGCTGGCGGCATTGAAAAATCTTCCGGGGTTCGAACCGGAAAAGCTGGATAACGCGCTGCAACAGTTAGGCAAAAAGCACACCCTTATTTTTAAAAGCGAAAGCCCGCCCGTAAACGCAGCCATTAATCCCACAGGAACAACGACGGCATTTGAAAAAATAGAAGAAGGCCTGTGGCTGGACGACCGACGGGAGATCATTCCTTGGGGAAGCTTTGGAGAGCTGGACAAGTTAAAATATGTAGAAAAGATTAAATGCTTTCCGCCTAATCCGCAATATTACTATTACGAATATACACTCCCACAGGCTACTATATTAAGTGGGATACAGGTAAGCGGTTTAAAAGTCATGACACCCAGCCTTTACAACCACCAGAAAATAAACGAGAAATGGCCGGTAACGTGTTACGCTGCTGGCATTATTTTAGGTCATTCAGGAGAAGAAGCATTGGCTGTACTCCTTCAGCATATTACGGCCTGCTGGAAAAAAGCCCCGGATAAGGTAGAAGAAAATTGTACCACCTGGCGGCAGGGACGTGTAACGGTTCGCCTGAATATTTATAAACAGCAAGAATTCGATACGTATAACAATGAATGTACGCTACTCATCGACTATGAACCGGATTTGACACCTTTTTATACCGATGGTTATCAGCAAAGTCTGCACATAGAGGACGTAAAAAGTTTTCATATGTTCCCATACCATTTTAAAGTTTCGGAAAACTACATCCGGGACCCCAATGTTTTTTATACACCGGAATGCTTTAAAGGTTTATTTGACGAACAGCTCAAGAGTTTGATTTGGATCGATGAAAAGACCGGGAAGATTGGCTTTGCAAACCAGCGGTTTTCCCGGATTTTCTCCTTTGGGAGGGAATCTGAACTATTGCTGGAGGCTTGCTATTGGCGCGATGAATTGTCTGGATATAATTTATACTATAAAAACGCAGCTAAAAGCCCGTGGTACAGAATAGCTGCTGTTGAAGTAGAGAATGACGATGTAGAAGCCGATTTTATGGATCAACTGATCACGTTGACCGGAATGCCCTGTGGGCGACAGGAAGACCGGCAATATTATTGAGAAAGTTGTCTTGTAACTAAACCTAACATTGATTTCCGACCTATCCACGAAAACCACTATTTTCTTGTTTGGATTTTGATATCGTATAGTAGTGGTCTACATTTGATAGAAAAAAACTGCATTTAAATTTGGAAAATGATGTATAAGAATGGTTTTCTGCTCTTGATCATGATCGTGGCATATAGTCTGCCAACGGTACTTTTGGCGCAGTCAAAGGTGGGTACGGATATAGATTTTACTAATATCTACAATACGCACTATACCTCTATTGGTATTCCTATTCGGGATACCGTATATATTTTTGACCCACCTTCGTCAAAGTCACCGACAAATTGGTCTCTTATAGATTCTCTGGCTATACCCAAAGGTACCATTGCCATGGATGGCAACATTGGGAAAAATATTTTTATGACGAAGGAACTGGTCATCTTCGAAGAATACGGTCGGTACGATACGCTCCGTTTCCACGCCGGGTTACCGCCCATAGATCCCCGCCTTTGGATCCGCACGCCCCATAGCACAGAGGTGGACAGTTATTTCCTGTCGGGCGAAAAGAACGTAAGCTTTTACCGGGAATACCATGAAGACGAAAAGCGGTTTGTGTGGCACATATCCGACCAGTTGAACCCGCACATGTTCAAAGAAAACCGCACACAACCTGTACTGACGGAGAAGGACGGTTTTTATAAAATTTACTCATTCATTCCAGCTGGCGGAAGCGAGTATCTTGCAGCGGTGTTCAAGCATCGGATTTCTTTCTACCGCTACCCTACAATACACGATGCCAAGCTGGGAGACAAAATTATAGCCCCCTCGGAACTTAATTTCTCGCTACCACAGGGAGCGGTTACGGCGTTTATCTATGATTTCAAATACCTGGCTGTCGTATTGAAGGAGCAGATTGATTTTTATGGTTTTGATAGCGCGCAAAAGAAATGGAAGAAAGCAGAGGGGATCCCACACTTCCGGTTTGCAGATATGTATAACAACAAAAAATAAAGATGATGCAAAAGAAACCGTACAGATTAATTTTTATACTAACTAGCCTACTTATGTTCAGCAACCTATACGGTTACGCGCAACATCAGCATAAAACAGAAACCTTTGGCGTGCAAAAGGAATATACCCTTCAGGGCAAAACCTATCAGGTGGGTCGGATGTTGCTTAAAAATTTTCAGTACGGTCCGTTGACGTTGCGTGTGATAGAAAAGGACACCATTACGGATATCCTGGCTCCGATGGATGAATATCCCGATCTGGAGATGTCCCGTGCCGAATTGATCCAGTTGCATGGGTACCCGTTTTTCTTTGTCATCGACCGCTACCGGGTATACCTCGTTGATCTGCAAAATGAAAAGATCTCCGCGCGTATACAACCCGGCCTGGGGGTAGAATATGGCGACGATTCCATCAGTGGAACGGTAAATGGATTTCAATTTTTCGATAAAGACAATTACTTACTGGGTATTGCGGTGAGCTATGGGGTTTTCTGCTTCAATATCTCCGACCTCGACCACCCGAAAGAATTACCTCGCTATACGGGGCATTACGGCGACCGGGGACAGCCCTATTTCTTTCTGGAGCAAAATGCCGACGGCTCCTACAATGGGCTTGTTTCACAGAGCGATACGACTAAGAAATCGACACATGTTTCCAACTTTTATACCGCAACGAAAAAAGCAACCTATCTGTTTCGGGATGCACAGCTTATGCAACCAAGCGGAACGTATACCAATCCAGTCAATGATGAAACCCCAAAATCTTTTGTCCTGCTTTACGAGAAGGGCACAAACGGCAAACAAACCCCTTGGGTCGTCGATCTCAAAAAAGGGGTATTAATCAAAGGCAAGATGGCAAAGCGCTTTTTGGACAAACAGCCATGAATATGATAAAGACATTATTTGGATGGATTGTTCTGCTTTGTTTCACGACAAGTTACGCCCAGGACAGGCAGGAATCGTTGATGCCGGGCTCCTATACTTTGCATCCTGATGAAACGCCCCTATATTACCTTCCCAAGGCGCTGTTCACGCCTTCGAACCGCTCGGTCATGCATATACAGACTGCTCCCTTCCGAATGCTACAGGATTGGGGTACGCAGCAGGCTATCGTGGCCTGTGACACGGTGGATGGAGTGGACGTAAACAGCATTGTTTTCCTGAACGCCCAAGCGGATACCAGCGCAGCGGCAGGTTTTGTGAGCCGGCAGACCGAGCCGCTTTATTTTAAGGCGATGGATCGTACCATGGTACTTAGCCCCAGCTACGGGGATAACCCGTTGGAACGCCCTCAAAACGGTGCATTCAATTTCGGGGACAACTGGTTTTCCGTATATCGGTACCCGCACATAACAAACAGCTCATGGAAAGATACGGAGGACGAAAACAGAACGATTGAGGGAACAACGATAACTATAGAAGCGGCTGCATTCCGTATTTTTAGACCCATCCCTTTCCAATCGGTCATCTATAACCAGACCGCCGACGCTATCCCTTTATATTCCCAAGCGGATACGCTGAATCTACCACAGACCTGGTTTCCGTTGAACGAGAATCTTTTTGTGCAAAAAGACAGTCTGAATGGGTTATGGCTTAAAACATCCCGTTTTGAGCTGATGCCGTATGAGCGGCAGCACCTGATGGCTTCGGGCGGGAAAACACCGCGCTACCGGCTGAAAGAAACAGCGGGCTGGGTTCGCAAAGAAGATTTATACTGGGGGCAATGGAAGCGGCACCTCACAGAACTGCCGGTTTTCCGTTTTGAAGTAGCAGGTGTCGATCCATATGTTGAAAACGAAAACGGATACACTGCTACCCGCGGAACGCTGGAAGCCATTAAAGTCGTTGATAAAAAAGGGGAACAGACAGTGCAGGTTATCACTGGTATCGGTGCTGAAATAACCGATACGCTCAACCAGTGTCTGCATTTTGTGGATGCGAATTTTGATGGTTACCGAGATATTGTGTCCGCTTATGCCGATGGTGGCGCTGGCCCCAACTACGTCAACATCTTCTACCTTTTTGATCCAGTAGCCAAGCGGTTTGTGTACGATGAAGGCCTATCGGCCCTGCCTCAGGTAGAAGTGGATACCATAAACCATGTCATCCGTTCCGCCTGGCGGAACGGTGCGGGGCAGCATGGTGCTGCCGAATACCGTTTTATTGGTGGCAAGATGGAGCAAACCTATCAATGGGATCAAGTCTGGGGAATGGGATACTTTGTACAGGAAACTGAATCCACCCGCCAACCGGACGGAGCGTGGAAAGAAACCGTCAGTTATGGTGTCGAAGGGGTAGCCGATACGGTAGCAATCTACCGGAAACCGGATGACAGACAGGAACCCCTTACACGCATACCGGGTACAACTGCTTATTTAAAGATACGGGAGGAACAACCGTTGTGGTACTATATACAGACCGAGTACCCCGATTCGTTGCAGGGCTGGATACGAAAGGAAGTGGTTTTTCCGGACAACTGGGAGCAGGTATCGACCTCCTTTACCCGCTATACCCTTGAAAAAGTAGAGAGTGAGTACGGAAACCTGCTGGCCTTGCAGATAAGAGACAAAAAATCCGGGGAACCGATACAGATTATCGGCCCGGTGGATATCGGTTACCCATCCGGTATATTAGAAACGGAAGATGATAACGGCGATAAACAACTGATTTTCCGTATCCGCTTTGAAGATGAAGAAACGGAACCCTTGGTGTATGTATTCGACAAGCGAAGTAAGCTCTTCGTGAAAGAGAGTGACTGAATGCAAAATCCTTGTTTTCATGGATTGTATGAAGCAGCCAAAGCGTCTAATTTTGTTGAAACGGTACATTCCCATTTATTTAAAATATATGAAGATAATTCTAAGTATCATCACCTTGTCGATTATCCATACAGCTTCGGCACAAAACACCCCAGCCTATACAGCAGTGTCTGAAGATAGCTTTAATGGAAAGACCTATAAGGCAGAAATTACAACATTATATGCAAGGACGGTAGATGGAGGTGTGACGGATACCAGATATTGCTACTTATCGTTTGAAAAAGACAGCGTAAAAATTACACACGTTCAATTACGCATATCTTATAGTGATGGGGAAAAAACAGAATCCCATACAGCTGAAAGTAAAACCTATCCCTGGAGACTGCATAACGACGAACTAATCATCGAAAACTTTAAGGATTACGGGCATCTTATTTTTGGAAATAACCAAATTGTTGGTAAAGACTGGTCTGGTAATGATTTGATATTCTGCATAGAAAACGATCAACCTGTAAAATTGCAAAATGAATAAAACGATAATTAAATGAAGCTAATCTTAACCTTAGTCACGCTGTTTGTTGCGGATGTCGTATTGGCACAAAAGCCCCGCTATGTTCCCTTTCAATATCAGGGTGAAATCAGCATCATGGACATCGGTGGAAGTACGTTCGTGGGACCTGGAACATTCAATGATTATCATGTTGTTGGTGATTTCAAGGCATATATTGTCTGGGATCAGCGATTGACCGATCAAGACTTCTTTTTCAACGCCATTAGCGGTCAGGGAGAAGACGATATCGCCGGGAGACTGGATCGGGCATGCGGTGCACTGGCTGTTGGAGATCGCACTTTCTATCATTTTTGGGCAGAAGGAACTTCCGCAATGATCTGTTACGGAACAGATGCCCTATATCTGCCACAACGATATCTCAAAATAGAACCGAATAGACAGGCCTGGGACAATGAAAATCTTCCTAATAAACATTTCGTATGGGCTTTAAAAGAAGATTACACTTATGATGTGCTGCTGCCGGAGCAGCAGTTCAAAGCGGTGGAAAACCTGCCTGATTTTACGAGTTATGACCTGGTGTTCGGCACTTCGGAAACCGGGGCGATGCAACTGAAAGGTTTCGTCCTGGGAAGTTGGGAGGCAATTGACCGCAACTTTGGACAGATGTACGGCATTCCCCAATCGGATAGCGTGGTAACCGTGTACGATGTTGATTTTAAAAAGCTGGGCACGGCGGCTTATCGCGAAAAGGATATATCAGCCCTATTTAAAGAGGAGGTCCAGCTCAGGGGAAGTTTGGTGCCGCCTCCACAAATCATACACCAAGCCATTAATTCCGAGGGGACAACAGTGGTGCTTAATGATGAATACCGTTTGATCCCCAACACAACCGATAGTAAGCGATTGGTGCTGGTGAATGCAAAAAAGAACAATGAACCGGTATTGGGCGCGGGTGATTTCGATTACCGGTACTTCAGCACCCAAGAAGATGCAAAAGCGCTCTTGCAGATACGCCATGGGAAAAGCGGCAGTATTTTTTTCTTTGATTTCAACGGAACATTTTTTCCTAAAGGTGTCCCGATGATCCCGAAAGGCAAAATGGAATGGACATCAAATCAATAACTCCCATAGACTTTTTCGAACTCGTCATAGCATTCAGCAATGGGGAAGTCAAAGTTTTTTCACCAGGAAAGCTGAAATTATATGATCAGTATGACTTTCTCGCTTATCCCAATAAATTGAGGGCATTTACATTTACTCCCAAAACAATCACCTGGTTCAATGGCCTATCTTTCGGAAGCGACTTCATCTATGATAATTCCGATGAGATTGCAATGGAATTATTGGTTAAAAAAAGTCTCACCATTGGTTCTGCAAACCAGGCCCCAACAAAACAGCACGCGAGCCACCATGTATATTCCTTTTCAATATTTCCGTTCAAATTCGAAAAACACTTCGTATTGGGCGAATCAATCGGCGGTGGACATGCGGAGGTGGGAGGTTGTGCCTTTTATTCTTTAAATGAATTGATTGAAACCCCGGATTATGCCACGCACCTGAAACTCGCCAACTGCTCCTGGGTAGTTGAAATTCTAAAAGCGAATGGTAGTGATTGGAAATCCGTTTTAAACGAAATCATAGTAGAAGTCTGCAAACGTGCCAGCGACATAAAAGTAATAAATGGATCATGGAAATGAAATACATCATCGGCATTTTTGGCTTGGCACTTTTAAGGCCGCTATCCTACGGTGGTCCACAAATAAGTGCAGCAAAAATGGAAATGCACGCAGTGGACAGTGCGACTGTCGCTCAAAACGCAAGTGATACCCTCATGATTTCGAAGCGGCATCATCCCAATTTTATCGTGTGCGATTTGGATGGAGATAACCTATCTGACACGGTAAAGATTGTCCTGAACAGGAAAAATGAAAAATACGGCTTGGAAATTATTTTTGGAAACAAGAAAGTGGAATATCTGGGGCTCGGAAAGGAGGTTTTAGGCCAAGGTTTTGATGATATGGCTTGGGTCGGTGTATTTGAAAAAGCACCCAAAGGTGAAGTGTATTTTAATAATGTAAACTTGGAAGGCGAGATTATTGGCGAAGATGAAGTAAAAGAAAACGGTAAGATCAAATTACCGAACGACGGTATTTTCATTCACCAGGCAGAAGCCAGCGGAGGTGGTGTCATCTATTTAAATAATGGAAAATTGGAATGGATTCAACAGGACTAAGCTATTCGCTGTTTATGTCAACGATATCAAAAACCGAATACTAAAACACCAATGGGATGAGAAAAATATATCATGGCGGACTTTGCCTGCTCACGCTTTTATGTTCCTTTTCCGCTTATAGCCAGGGACAAATTACGACGACCAACCTCGATACTTCCAACGTTCCGAAAGAAATAAAATTTAAGGGTAAAATTAAAACCGCGGTCCGTTGGACGGACCAGTCAGGCGATCATATCGTTATCACCACTGAAACCGGCGAGACAAAAAGCGAGAACGCACCTTCAGACGATTGCAGGGACGCAGCACTCTATGCCTACCACTATATTATAGATAAGGACAGCACGTATTTGATTTGGAAAGTGCACGACTTTATTAAAGCATGCCCTGTCGATATTGAGGCAAATTTTATTAAAAACACTTTTCAAGTAACTGATCTCAACAGTGACGGGGTCGCAGAAGTGTGGCTTATGTATAAAACCGCCTGCCACGGAGATGTAAGTCCGTGCGATATGAAAATAATCATGTACCAAGGACAACAAAAATATGCCATGAGGGGACAGAACAAAGTGCAGATTTCGGACAAAGCGTTTTATGGTGGCGACTATAAATATGACACAGCTTTTGCAGACGGACCGGAAGAATTTTTGGAGTTTGCGAAAAAATTATGGAATAAAAATATCATACAGACATGGGAGGAATAGAAGTACGAACTGTTACGTTTGAATCTGAAATTGCGAAACTAAAAACATTCACAATTGCAGATCGGCAGGGTGTAAAAATCGTTGAAATTGCAAGGGAGGCTACCTTTGAGGACATAACTGAGCTACTACTCGTTTTAAGAAAACACAGAATTGCATTTGCGATCTATGACCCTTATTATCCCTCACCCAGTGATCCCGGTGCTTATCTCGATTATTCACAGGAAAAAAATGAGACCCCTAATTCCTGGAGTATGACATTAGGCAATCACGGTTGGACTGGTGGTATTTACACCATTTCCGAAAATAATATCGCTTTACAAATACACCATCTCGTAGAAAGCGGTCAAATTGATTCGATTAGCATTGAGGACGTAAAGATATTTTCACATTATGAGAAGCAAAATTCTGTGCGTAACAAGGATCAAAACGCTTTGATATACCGCATCCACTCGGCTAAAGATAAAATTAATACGGATGATATATACAGATAGACTCATCACTAGAAAAGATACCGTAATTGCTATGCACAGTGATTTTGGCGTAAACCACGGTAATACATCTGACGCAATAAAGATATTTTCAAGAGAATGATAACGATAGAAAAGATACCGGAAAAGGAACTACAGCTGCTCCGCAAAAAAATAGAAGGGAATTATTGGGGCATTGCATGCACAATGGCAGTGGTTACGGTAGTACTTGGTTTTTTCTTTGACCAATGGATAGTAACTCTTGTCACAGTAGGGCTCATTTTCTTTATTTTTTATCTGGCCAAAGCTACGGGTAGCAAATCACCGATAACCGGAGACACAAAGATCATTAGGCTAAATAAAGCGGTGGATGTAAAGCTGGTAAGGGTTCGTGGATACAGGACGCGTTATACCACAATCGATATTATATTGGATAAGGATGAGATACCCAAAACCTATTTTCAGGGGGACAAGTTTACGGCCTACAATAGCTTTGGAGGACACCTTGCCGAACTTAAGGGCGTAACTGAGTATAATTACAAGGGACTGATAGGCAAGGAAGTTCAGATAACCTATATGGCCATAAATGGTTTTGTTATAGACCTGAAAATACCCTGATGAAAAGATAGATTTTGTTATCGATATATCAAAAAGTTACTTTTTCAGAATTACAGGTCGTAATCCTTAGAAGCAATCTTTTAAAACAAGGATTTTAGCAGTCATGAAATGAAGATATTTAGAGAATGATATTAAAAATACTGGATTTCAAGGATTTTAGCGGTTGATATTCCATTGTACTTTTGTTATGTCGGTCGCTGTGTTGGTGACAATTATTAAAATAACAGCTTTTGCATATGGAAAAGGAAATATTTAACGGTTTTGACCAAAAAGCAATTATGGGTTAGAAGAGTACGTAGAATCCCTCCGCGATGACAGGTAAGACAAGTATTAAAGAAATCGGCGTTTATGGCAAGAATATATTACCGTGGGGCAAAGTTAAGCGGGCAACCGATTGAGAGCGAGGTGATAAACATCCAGCAGTTCGACGCGATTTTAAACAGTACCGATGCTGTCGATATCGAATTTGAAGATGATATGCCAAGTTCTTTTTTTAGAAAGTTGTTCGGACAAAACAAGCGTATTTTCAAAAAAGTCCAATTGAGAAGGGACAACCTGCATTATTACCAGTCGGAAAAAGGATCGTTCTATATACCAAGCGGGATACTTTTTTTTGACCGGTCCGATTACAATTTCCCATCGGAATTCTACTTTATTGCCAAAATTGGCGATCAGTTGGAAGGACGGAAATGCAAGGGTGGTAGAGATATCCTCTGGCACCAAATACCCGACCTGCACCAGCCGATAACCGATCCGAAAACCATCAGGAAAATAGAAAGCACCTTTGCCGAGATAAAAAAGTGGATCACAAAAGAAAGTATCGGCAAAGCCGAAACACAACATAAGGCGGACACTCCGGTAAAGGAGCGTGTACCCCTCAGTGACCTGCAAAAGCAAGCCTACCGAAGGCTGACCGAATGCTGTGTTCGCAACGAGAGTGACCTAAGGAAAATAAGCACATTTATTGAGACGCTCGGGGATTACGAGGGTGATGCGGACTACCTGATCACCCTTAATTACTTTATGGAATTTTTGGAACAGGAACAGCTTAACTTCATGATGTCGATGGACTGGAAAGCAGGTGTTGAAGATCTGGAGTGGCTGCTGTCGACACAGCTCCAACGACAATACAAGCTCCATCTGGAATTACCAACACCTGATCAATACGACGAAATGGCAACGGTATCCGTTAATGGTGTCTTCGAAGACTTCGACCGGGTACTACGGCAGAACGGCCTGCAATTGGGATTTATTGACACGCAGTCCGATGAATATGTAGCGGTTTTGCACCGTATAAATGATAAAGAAGAGGTAAAGGCAGCTGTGGCGGGTATCGGTTATGGTTATAATGAAGTGTAGATGCTCTGACATGGAAGAAGCGATTGAGTTATTAAATCAAACGAATGAAAATAGTTAACAAACAGAAGGTGGTTACCCTGTGGACGGGACTGGTGCTCTTGGTCTGCTGGTATCCGATAAGCGCCCAGACAACAGTCACCTTGGAGGAATCCGATACACGGAATTTGCTCTTTACCGCGTCTGTTGGTAAGGAAAAGATCATGCCGGTCACTTTTTGCCTGAATGTAGACAAAATGTCTTCTGGACACCGGGACTGGTATTCTGTATCGGGCTGGTTCCAGCTTAATAGAGACGGAGAGCCGAAGTTTCCTCTTGCTGGTATCAAAACCTCCGAACTCTTGACTTTATACTACTTCAACGACGACGCACAGGCCGACACCCTGCTTAACTTCCGTTACGATGATTACGAGAAGTATGGTTTCCGGGAGATGATGGTGCGTTACCATGATATGGTAGACTTTGTAGAGAAAATGACCTTTAAAGATGTATACGGCGAAGTCGGGACGGATTCGGTGAACGGACGTGGTATCCGGGGGGAATGGACGGATGGGAAAATGCATCTCCCGATAAACGTTTACCGTAATGACTTGGATATCCTGCAGCACAATAGCCTCCTAAAAATACACCATAACGGCAGCGATTTTTATTTCGATCTCTATGCTTTAAACCTCCCTTTATTCTATCCGGGAGAGCACACTGTGGAAGGATATGCCGTAGCGGGCGACACGGTACGGGTTGTACTTTCCTACCAACGAGCATCGAAGGCTTATGCCCTAGGCGCCTGCGGTGCCGGGGAAGAAGAGGGATTCCTGTGGCTGGCAATTGATGGAAAAAACGGGCATCTCCTGCAATTGGAAGATTACCGCTTATTCAGTTGCCTGAAGAGCATAAACTCCAAAGAGGGATACCGGGACGAAAAACAGGAAAGCTACATCGTTACCGATCCGGAATCGACCCGATTTCTGAACTTTAATAAAGAAACGATGGCACTGGAATGGGAAGAAGGCGGCTAAGGTCTATTTATAATAGTAATACCAATTGCTCTGGTAATTCTGGTCAAAGTTTTCTTTGCTATCCAAAAGAATGTCAAAGTTCTCGCGCTTGAAATATCCAAATTCATTGTAGGGTGCCAACAGATCGAAATACAGGTCAGCCCAATATTTTTTTTCCTTGCTGTTCTCAAATTCCTTGACCTGTTGATCCGTCTGAAGGAAAAACGTAACATACGAACCCATCCGGGATATTTCCCAGAGTTCTGGATGATGAATGGTTTCCTTCAACCGGGAAATATCCGCTATAGGAATACGTTGGTTGGCTTCCATTTTGGCAACAGATTCAAATGCACTAAAAAAGATAACAATATCCTTCGCAGTGTAGCGGTGCGTTCCGTTGCCAGACCAAATCGCTTTTACTTTAGAGTGAATAGACTGATCCCATAATTTCTTAACGAAATCAACAATCAGTCTTTCTTTTACTTTGTCCAAAAACGGTGGGTTAGACGGATCATGGAATAGGGTTGCCTGCGCTTCATATTCGACGCATACAATCAAGGAGGGTCGCTTGTTATCCACCTCTTTGTTATAGACAATATTGATAGGTGCCACGCCAAACTGGCGACTAATAAAATCGGTAATCGGACCAAAGTCCGGATGGATCGGTTTATTGCCCAATAAAATATCCTTTGTCTCTTGGTAATCCCTATCGGATGGTACTATCATCACTGCTTTTTTCAATCGCTTATAGACTTGTAATCCGCCTATTTATAAAATATCTGTGCCATCAAAATTGATTTCCGAAATGACTGTTTCCTCAAATTCACTTCCCGGAAATACCGATAGGATATCAAACACGACGGTAATTTCCTCATTTTCCTGATAAGACGCTGTCATGGGTATCTTGAAAACCTGACAAGCCATCACATCCTTTAAATGCAGGATGGCGATATCCTTTCCGTTGATGCGTAATGCTACTTTTGCCGGTCGACCATACTTCTGCCAATCTGCGGGTGTGCGCATATTGCCAGGAAAAAACAGTACCTTATTGATTTTGGAATCCCCAGCTGACTCAAAGATCAGTGTGATCTTTTTACCGACACCGTTAGATGAGGTCGGAGAATGCCAAGCGGTCAACAGGTTAAAATCGTAAGCGAGCGTATCACTTTGTTCAGCGATAAGGCCACTGGCGTACGACCAGTTACTGCCCCAGTAGCGGGAGCGGTAGTCTGTGTTATAAGGGCTGTCGCCCGAATCGATACTGTCCAGCCACATTTTTTCCTGTGCTGTAGCATCCTTATAAACATCGCCCGAATATATGTCAATACCGGCCTTCATCCGTTCGCTTATATAATCTTCAGCAGACAGCCAATAATTAACCTGCTCGTCCGTAAAATCGAACGCGATGACCTCATCGGACTGCAATACAGGGACGGTATTTTGCTTTTGGGCTAAGAGTGGCGCAGATAGAACGCTGCCGAGGAAGAATAACAAAACGATCGGTTTTATGTTCACGACACCTTGACTTTACCTGTTGAGATTTTCAATTCATCGGATTACAGCTCCGTTATCTTCACATTACCCAGGTAAATCTCGCCAAGGTTTTCTTTATTCTCCACAGCGATGTAGAAATACTTCTTGGTCATGGGATCAACCATTTCCGTATCCAGCACCTTATATTGACCGATATAGGCAGACATCCGATCACCTTGCACGCGGATCTTCACCTTCATCACATCGTTCACAAAGTAGGACATATCGGTTTTGATTTCACTTTTCTTGACCGGATCAACTTCATTGCTGGTAAATTTAAATCGATCAAAACGGAAGGACGCTTCAATATTGATTGGGTTCCGATAGGCCAGCGGATTATATTTGCCCACACCTTTCTGGTGATCAAACCCGAAGTTTAGTCGCATACCATCTTTATTGTCTGCGATAGTCAACACATCAAATTCCAGTGTAAAGTTTTCAGGAATCCGAACCAGATCCTTGATCTTATACGTATTCTTGTCGTAAAGTTTAAGCCATTGTCCATCGAAGCCACCTACTGTTGCTATTGCACCGTTACCATTACTGGTCCACTTGGACGCCATCGATCCGGGGTTATCCCCACCGAAATCATCAAAAAATACGGTTTTGGTGCCTGCACTAAAATCGTACGCCATGACCGGAATATTTTTAAAAGGACCGGATGATGATTGTTGTTTTGTATTCTCTACACCGTTATCGGATGCTTTTGTGTCACCTTCGAGTGCCTTATCTACTGCCCGCTCAGCCTTCTGTTCAATTTTTTTACCGATTTTTTTTAGAATCTGCGCTTGGGCGCTCGAATAACTACAAAGCATTCCAATTCCAAGCAGCACGGTAACATATACTTTTTTCATTGCTGTGATTGATTTGTGATACGGCTAAGGTACAACTACCGGATATTTTTGGAAATAACGGAAAACCAGTATTTTCCAGAGATAGACGTTAAGAAAAGGGAACGGATAAATTAAAAATCCTTGTTTTCGTGGATTGTCAGCTGTTTCGGAGGAACCTATTTTTGGGTAATGGGTTGTTAGACATCGGTTATGGTGATAAACCGAAGGGTAATCCAGTCACGATTTATTTGATTTAAATTGAAAAACATGAAAACACGAAAATCTCTTACAGCACGTTTCCCCTGGGTCGCTTTCACGTTGCTTTTTATAAGTATGGGCATCCTTTCCTGCTCCAAAGATAAGGATGAAGCGGAACCCGATATCGAGACCAGGAATGAATTGAGCTATAATGGTCAAACCTATCCGCTGAATTATGGGGCCATAGAAGATTATGAATACGACGGTTCCCATACCAATTATGAATTTCATCTCTTTCATGTCATTTCCGAATCGGATCCGGTGATTCCCACGTATCTTTTTGTTGATCTGTTTTCTCCGAATGAAAGTGGTTTCAAAGGCGGGACATTCCATTATATCGATACGGATAATGGGGAGGTGGATTTGGAAGGGAAGTATTACTTTGATGATGGTTCCTTTGCACGTAACATTAATGTGGAGACGGAAGAGATCGAAGAGTATGCTGATATCAAAGGTGGAACGGTCAAGGTATCCGGTAGCGGCGCGGACTACAAGCTGGAATTCGACCTGGTCTTGGAAAATGGAAAAAACGTAAAAGGTAGTTATGGCGGAACTTTTGGCCCGCTTAATCCGACGAACGCGGTGAGCCAGAATCAAACTCGAACTGTGCACCTATTTGACAAATTATCAAAACCTAAATCAGTAAAATAAAAAGACCCCCATGAAAAAAATCAGTTTAATACTTTTTTTAGTAGCCCTTAGTGTCCAGTTTGTGTTCGCACAGGTATTAAAGGCTCCGGCAGAAGGTAAGGCACTTATTGTCTTTACCCGTTCGGCATTGGATGCACCGATCATTAAATTTTCCTATTTCGATGGCCACCGGTTTATCGGCAAGATTGGTGCGGGCAGCTATGTGGCTTATGAATGTGATCCGGGGAAGCATATTTTCTGGGGAAAATCGGAGAACCTGGATTTTCTGGAAGCAGACTTGGAAGCTAATCAGATATATATCGTTGAAACGCGAGTTAAAACAGGTATTTTAAAAGCGCGGATAAAACTTGTGCCTTATGGTCCAAAATTGAAAAATGCTGAAAAATTTAAAGAAAGTTTATTGAAGCGTATTGCTAAGCGGAAAGAAGTTTCAGCTGACGAAATAACGGATGCGGAAGATGCTGAGGATGCTTTGAAAGACACAATTGAAAAAGGGCTGGCTGAGTACCAAAAAAGGAAAGATAAAGGGAAGGAGATTGACGTCGTAACGCCGGATATGCATATTTAATCTGGAAATATTGTTTATAGCAACTACTTATGTCAAGTTAATTATATAAATAGTCTTTTAAAAACAGACTTTACTGTGTCCGAGAGCACATCCGCGCCGTTAATGTCAACATTTTTTAAAGCGAAAAAGGCACTATCTCAGAAGGGTTTAAGCTATAAAATGCTTTCGGATAGTAAAATGAATGTTGACCGGGTTGATGAAATTGATAGTCAGAATCCCAGTGATTATGATTTTGCCAAACATGTCTTTTCGATAGATGATTACTGGCAAGATTATACTCCAATGACCACACATGTCAAGTTGCCGGTTTTGATAATCACCGGTGAGAAGGATCATTCCATTGGAGAAAATCATTATTTATTGTTTCATTTTGTAAACGGAAATGCCACGAAAATTAACGGCGGACACATACTGTATTATGAAAAGAACAAGGAGTTTATCAGTTCAGTCTTTGATTTTATAGATGGAATTTAAACGCGGAGGCTTGTTTCTGTTTTGTCTGAGATACCTGCTGAAGCTTGACGACTACCGGATATTCAGTTGTCCGAAGGAGTGGGCATCTCGTTGGTTCAAAGTCACTTGAGATGATTACATGGGATAAGAAGTGCGGAGTGGTTGTTATTCAAAAATAATCCATACATTTGCAACACTTAAAATAATAAAATATGTAGGAGCGTATTCTTTCGAATAAACATAACGTAAAGGCCAGAATAAAATAGCTGGCTATGTATTTATTCACGATTAAACGAAAGAAATCATGCTTTTTTTACATCATATGACCTATCAACATCCCAATAAGGATGTGTTATTTAACGACTTACAGCTCTGTATAAATCCATACGATAAGATTGCTCTAATAGGTAATAATGGTATCGGGAAATCGACACTATTGAAAATAATTGCGGGTGAGATACCTCCTTTGGCCGGCGAACTACAGGTAGAGGGTTCTCGTTATTATGTGCCACAGTTGTTCGGACAATACAATCATCTATCAGTTGCCCAAGCTTTGCAGGTTGCCGATAAGTTGCAGGCTCTTCAGGAAATCTTAGCCGGAAATGGCTCGGAAGCACATTTTACGACGCTCAATGATGATTGGACAATTGAGGAACGTTGTCAAGAAGCTCTCCTTCAATGGCAACTTGAAGGAGTAGCATTGGAGCAGCGGCTGAGCGAACTGAGTGGAGGCCAAAAGACGAAGGTGTTTTTGGCGGGTATAGCTATTCACCGGCCTGATTTGGTTTTATTGGACGAGCCAAGTAATCACTTAGATGCGGGGGGAAGGGCATTGTTATATGCATTTATTCAATCAACATCTTGCACCCTGTTGGTAGTGAGTCATGATCGAAATTTGCTGAATTTGCTTCATGCTGTTTTTGAATTGAATAAATGGGGTATCCGCGTTTATGGAGGCAACTATGATTTTTATAGGGAGCAAAAATTATTGGAGGGCCAGGTATTGAATCAGGACATAAGAAATAAGGAAAAAGCTTTGCGCAAGGCTAAAGAGAAGGAAAAGGAAACGCTTGAAAGGCAACGAAGATTAGATGCACGTGGCAAAAAGAAGCAAGAGCGCGCAGGAGTGGCACGCATCATGATGAATACGTTGCGTAATCATGCTGAAAACAGTACATCTAAATTGAAAAATATACATGGTGAAAAAATAAACGGTATTGCAGAGGAACTAGGGGAACTACGTGCTACTTTACCTGCTTGGGATCAAATGAAGTTTGATTTTGGTTCATCTACCTTACATAGAGGGAAGGTGTTCTTTACAGCTACAAATATCAATGTAGATTATGGTTGTGGGGCGATTTGGAAGAAAGATTTAAGCTTCCGGCTCGTAAGTGGCGAACGCTTGGCATTGAAGGGAGCAAACGGATCAGGAAAAACAACGCTTATTCAAGTACTTTTAGGGCAAGTGAAGCCAGCTACAGGAACGTTATATCGGGCCGAAAGTACAAATATTTATGTAGATCAGGATTATTCGCTGATTAACCATAATTACCAAGTTTATGAGCAAGTACAAAATTTCAATACAACGGGTAAACAGGAACATGAACTTAAAATTCAGCTTAGTCGATTTTTGTTTTCGAAAGACGACTGGGAGAAACCTTGTGCTGCATTAAGTGGAGGCGAAAAAATGCGCTTAATGCTTTGTTGTCTTACTACAGGTAAGCAAGCACCAGATTTAATTATTTTAGATGAGCCAACCAATAATTTGGATATCCAGAATATAGAATTATTAACTGCTGCGGTTAATGCTTACCAAGGTATGTTATTAGTCGTTTCGCATGACGACTCTTTTTTAGAGGCCGTTGGCATAGAACGATTCATTGATTTAAGTGACGAGGCCATGAAGTGATCGCTAACTTCATTTAGTTCTATTTTTTTGGCTTGCTTACTGTTATTCCAAAAAAAATGCGAAATATCATTTTTTAACCCAAAAGCGTTGGTTGATTCGTGTGTTATCCAATAAGATATTGTGGGTGATGTTTTACTTGAAAATTGACAGAATTCAACGCGTATTTTCTTTATTTCTTTATTAGGGTATCTAGAAAAGTATAATTAATTTTATGTCAAAATGGCTATATATGTTAGCTAGTGTGTTATAAAACAAAACAAGAATGAACCAAGCGCAGCGATTTCTTGAACGCCAAGTTTCATTGCCATTAAAACTGCCAAAGGAAGCATGAATGTCCATACAAACAAATAAATAATTTATTCAAATGAAAAAAGAAGATGTTAAACAAGAAGTCTTCGATTTATACGATGACTATGCGCACAATCGGATTACGCGACGGGAGTTTATGCAAAAACTTTCGATATATGCTGTGGGCGGTGTAACCGTTACCTCTCTGATGAGTTTTTTGATGCCCGATTATATGGAATCAATCCAGGTCGCGGTTGACGATCCTAGAATAACATCGAAATATATTACTTATCCATCTCCTAAAGGAGGGGGAGCTATCAAAGCTTTATTGTGTGCGCCAAAAGACGCTCAGAAGAAGTCGGGGGGAGTGGTGGTGGTACACGAAAATAGGGGCTTAAATCCACACATTGCAGATGTTGCCAGAAGGGTTGCGTTAGCTGGCTTCGTGAGTTTAGCTCCCGATGCTTTGACTCCATTAGGAGGTTATCCGGGCAACGATGATGATGGACGTACCCTGCAAAGTAAACGAGATAAAAATGAAATGTTGGAAGATTTCATCTCAGCATTCCAATATCTCAAAGAATCTGCTCTTTGTAATGGTAAAGTGGGCATAGTAGGCTTCTGCTTTGGTGGGTGGATCGCTAACATGATGGCCGTTCGGCTTCCTGAATTAGCCGCTGCTGTACCTTTTTATGGTGGGCAGCCTCCGATAGCGGAAGTTTCTCATATACAGGCGCCTTTATTGTTGCATTATGCCGCATTGGATACACGGGTAAATGAAGGCTGGCCAGCCTATGAACAAGCGTTGAAAGAAAATAAAAAAAACTATACTGCTTTTGTATATGCAGATGCCAACCATGGTTTTCATAACGATACAACACCGCGATATGACGCTGGCGCTGCCCAATTGGCCTGGCAACGAACGATTGACTTTTTTAAGGAAAAATTATACTAAATAATTTTCTGGCTATCCAATACCTTCCACTCATTGCCCTCTTTTTCTAACTTATACCCCATGGCAGTACCTGTTTCTTTGTTAAATAATAAACAACTGGCACGATCCATATTGATAGTGATATTCTCTAAATAAACAAGAGGAGCAGGCCTCATAAAATAAGGTGACTTTATTGTTGTGAGAACATTTTCATTTAGATAGTCTGTTTGCCATTGCATGAGACATCTTTGGTAAATAGCTGTAGTATCATTTCGTGCCTCTTTCGGAAAGCGGGCCATACCTCCTTTACAAGAAGCGAAGAGTAGGTACATTAAACCGATAAATAGCCATTTTTGATTCATGAGAAACAGATTAACAGATTTAGCTATGCAGATACAAAACTAATTGCTCTTTCCCCAATGGAAGAAAAATTTACACGAAAAGGCCGCTAGCTTACACAAAAGTGCTTACTTCGTCGTGCTTCTGTACGGGCAAGACTTGTTTTTCAACGGCATGGCGACGGCGTTTAACAATTTTAAGATAGGCTATAAATGTGATAACCGAGAGCAATAACCAAAATAAATCGATAAAGAAAATATCTATTGCACCATTGGTGTAGCTTTGCCATAACCAAGTATTACCGTAGATACCGTTCACAATAGGAACTGCTAATGATAGTATGGCACCAATCAATAAGGTTTCTCGATTGGTACGGTCTAAACTCCGTCGTAGGATATAATAGACCGTGAAGGCCAACCAGCTATAAAAATAAACTGGGTATATGAAGCTTTGACCGCTACCGCCTGTCACTTTCACCACAATGAATGTAAGTGCGGTAACCGGAAACATACTGAGGCATATGGCAACGAAAATATGTGCTAACCAAGTGTTAAATTTCCGTTTATGTACGGGAACATTTTTCTTGTCGCGAGCTACTAGCCATATTAATATGCCTGAAACGATCACTACGCAACCCACGATACCCATAATGAAGTTGATGATTTTTACAAAATAGCCTCCGTAATCTCCAAAGTGGAGGTGGTATATGAAGCTTTTTATTGCCGAAATGTAAGTAGGGGAGGTATAGGGTGATTGTTGTTGAATAACTTTACCAGTTGATAAATCGTATATAATTTTTCCGGTTCCAGCAAAGCGTTGATGGGTAGGTGCTTCTACTTCAATTGCCAAACGCATACTGGCGTCACCATAATTCTTAAGGGTTACGCGTTTTAAAAACGCATCAGGCCACTGTTGTTGTGCCTGTTGTATCCCAGCTTGAATATCGGGTACAGCATGCAACGGTTTGTTTTGGAACGGACTGTCGATGGTTGTAGTATATTCTAAATCTTCATAAATTTTATCCATATTGCCTTGGTACAACAGCTTGCTAAAAGGGGTAAGAAATACCGTGTTGACGATCAGGATAACGCCCGTAAAAGCGAAAATAAATTGAAAAGGAAAACCGATGACACCTAGCGCGGTGTGTATATCTGTCCAAATGGTCTTCAATTTGGACCATGGTCTAAAAACGAAAAAGTTGGAAACTAGTTTATCCCAATGCAGTAAAAGGCCTGTAATCAATGCAAATAAGAATAAGAAAGCTACCAAGCCGGCTACTAAATAACCGAAAGGATAACCTATATGTAGCGGAACTTGATTCAGTTGTGCAAGGAAGTGTAAGCGATATAGGAACTCGCCTAAATCGTAGGATTCTTTATAAGTTTTTTCTTGTTTAGTAACCGCGTTGTAATTGAAATATGCACGCTCATTTGCCTTTTTATTTTGAATAGTATCCTGTGAAGGTGTGATGCTGACATAAGTATTGGGAGAATTCGGGCTAAAGTATAGAAAAATATCACGCCCCGATAAATCGTATTGTTTATCTAGAGAATCTAACAGTGTACGATATGGAAAAGCCTGTTGATTGTTTTTTTCGTACGATACATTGCTTTGCCAAGCACTGATTTCATCTTTAAAAAATGAGAATGAACCTGCAAAGAAAATGACATAAAGTAATGCACAGCAAATGATACCACTGATGGTATGAGTGCTAAAATAGATATTATAATTTCTATTGTTCATAACTAGGCATTAAGCAAATGTGGTAAAGCAAATAGGGTAATTAATATGAGGTAAATCAACCATATTTTCCAACCGGATCTGGCTAGAAAAGCAAATAAAAGCAATACTGCCCATAAAATATAGCCTATCGCTACTCCGGTAATCATTACATTTTTCTTTTCAAAAAAATAGGAAAGCATCAGGAAAAAGCTGATCATGACACCATAACCGCCAAAAAAACCAGCAGTTATTTTTAGCCATCGCTGTAAAATAGATGTTGTTAGATATTTTTTATTTGCAGGCATATTAAAAAACGAATAGTTCAAGCGAGATAGATAATAAGTAAATAGCCAATAAATGAATCATGGAAATATATCGGAAAGGTGCAATGGCAACGACCAAACAGCCTGCACTCATGAATACCAATATAAAACTAAAAATACCGGAACCGATACCTAATTGGCAAATAGAAAGCACAGCAGCGAGCATCATGAGGGTGAGGCTAACAATTCTGGAAAGCGAGGGTTGCTGTTGCAGATACTTGGAAATAGCTAGGCAAGCGGCTACTTTCATACGAGCCGATAGATGATATAAAAGGTAAAATGAACAAATCAATAAAAGTAAAATAGTACTGTACATATCTCTAATATTATGTTAATTTAGATTGATTATAAACAATACAAAAGTATAAAAAAATATGGTAGTTAATAAGGTAGAATAAAAAAAGTAGGGTTAAACCCGAAAATGCTGATCATGAATGGTATAAGAAAATACCTTGACGCTAGAACATCGGTTTTTCGTAGCTTCAGGTATTTTCGTTAAGTTTGAATCATTCAGTTGAGACGTTTTTTAAGTGAATCTTAATAGACCATAATAATTTATGTGCAGATATGAAAATAGCAACTTACAATGTAAATGGCATTAATGGGCACTTGCCCGTTTTATTGAGGTGGTTAAATGAAACGAAACCAGACGTTGTCTGCTTGCAGGAATTAAAGGCACCGCAAGAAAAGTTTCCGGAACAGGCAATTGCCGAAGTGGGTTATCAAGGTATTTGGCATGGCCAGAAAAGTTGGAATGGGGTAGCTATTTTGACGCGTAATTTACCTATTAATGAGGTGAGACGGGCCTTGCCGGGAGATCCCGAAGATGTGCATAGTAGGTATATTGAAGCAATAGTAAATGACATCACGATTGGTTGCCTATATTTACCTAATGGAAACCCGGCACCAGGCCCGAAATTTGATTATAAATTAAATTGGCTTAGGCGATTAACGCTTCATGGCAAAGATTTATTAGAGGTGGCTAAGCCTGTTGTATTAACAGGTGATTTTAATGTGATTCCTACCGAAGTAGACGCTTATAAACCCGAACGGTGGGTAGACGATGCCTTGTTCCGTCCTGAAACGCGGGCAGCTTTCCATACATTCATGGCACAAGGTTGGACGGATGCGTTGCGTACGCTCTATCCAAATGAGATCATTTATACGTTTTGGGATTATTTTCGTAATGCATATGGTCGTAATGCTGGCCTGCGCATTGATCATTTTCTATTAAGTCCGCAGCTAAATGGGCAGCTACGCGCCGCAGGTGTTGATCGCCAGGTGCGCGGGTGGGAAAAGACCAGCGACCATGCCCCGGTATGGATTGAGTTGGATGCAGGTTAAAGACGTTCCATCATGGTTTCCGGTTTTGACAATAAGGTGAAACCGTATTTCTCATATAGGCCGTGTGCATCCTTGGTGGCCAATCCCCATCTTTTAAGTCCTTGTAAGGACGGGTAGCTCATGATTTCAGATAGCAAGTACTGTCCCAATTGCTGGCCACGGTGGGCTTCCAAGATAAATACATCCATTAACCAGGCGAACACCGAATAGTCTGTAACCACTCGCGCAAAACCAACCTGCTCATTCGCTTGAGTATATACACCAAAACAGAGCGAATGTTCAATGGAGCGTTCCACGGTTGTGCGATCTCTGCCTTGAGCCCAATAAGATTGGTGAGTTAAAAAATGATGAATCAAGTCGATATCCAATAACGACCGATTGGTAGATACATAAAAATCGGTATGCATGTGCGCTTATCAATAGTGAATCAAGATAAATATTTATTAAAGATTTGCAAAATTGAATGTCTTTTATATTTTTGTAGTGTACTAATTAACTAATACACTAATATGATTACCATTCAAAAAGCTTCTTATGCCTACCGTGCGAATCAAACCGTACTAGAAGATGTTAACCTCCGTTTCCAATCGGGGCATATTTATGGTTTATTGGGCGAAAATGGTGCGGGCAAAACAACCTTATTAAAGAGTTTGGCAGGCTTAGTATTTCCCAAGTCAGGCACGATCGATGTGCTGGGGTATCAACCGCATCGACGTCGACCCGATTTTCTTGCGGATACATTCATGATCCCCGAGGATGTTGAATTGCCTGATTTGCTGATTGAACGTTATGTAGCACTCTATGCTTGTTTTTACCCGAAGTTTGACCTCGAATTGTTCTTTTGGCTGTTGGAGACCTTTGAAGTACCACGGGCAGCTCGTATGGAACAGTTATCTTTTGGCCAACGGAAGAAGGTCTTAATAGCCTTTGGATTGGCTACTAAAACACGACTCATCTTAATGGACGAACCGACCAACGGCCTGGATATCCCTTCGAAATCGCAATTCAGGAAAGTAATGGCGAGCGAATTAACGGAAGAGCGTTGTTTTATTATCTCTACCCATCAGGTACGTGATCTGGATCAGCTGATTGATCAGTTGGTCATTTTAGCTAAGCAGCGGGTGTTGTTAGCTGCATCCATTGCTGAAATAAGCCAGTCATTGGCGTTTAAGGTCATTCCGCGAGCAGTACCTGAGGTACTGTATATGGAAGAAACTATCCAAGGCATCCACGCTATCTTGCCCAATAAGCAACAGGAAGATACCAAAATGGATATGGAGTTATTCTTTAAAGGAATACTCTTGGCAAAGGATCAACTGATTTCATTGCTTCACACTAATCAAACAATAAACGATGAACAATACATTTAATGCAAACCGCTTTTGTCTTTTGCTCAAAAGGCAATGGCTGGAATACCGGAAAGTATATTTAAGCAGTGTTGCTATTTTGTTTGGTTCGCTCTTTATGCTATATGCATTCTCCATTTTAATCAATAATCAATTTAGATTTGGCCAAATGGAGCAGGGTTACCTGACTTATTTTTCGAGGTTAAACTTTCGTAATATGATCCTGATGATGACCTTACTGATTTTTTTAAGTTTTTTTGCCGGACAGCATTTTAATCGCTACAGCAAAACCGCTACTGCCATACAAGAGCTTACCTTGCCAGTTTCTGCTTTAGAGAAAATAATGGTGGCCGTATTGACCGCTGTTTTGTTGGGCATTGTCACCTATGTTATTGTTTGTTTGACAGTAGATGCATTGTTTGTGAGTATCTTACGGAAGTTTTACGATAATGGTTTGATGAGGGAATTGCGAATGGTAAAAGACGGTAATGAGGGCTTTAGATATATAGGGCAGCAGATGAGGTATAAAGAGTGCACGGTGTTTGCTGTGATGGGGTTTACGTTATCGAGTGTTTTCCTCTTAGGTTCGATTTATTTTAAAAAGCTAAGTTATTTGAAAACGGCATTTGCTGCGGTACTTTTATTTATGTTTATCACCATCATACCTGGAACAATAACGGGATTATGGTATCAAGATCAGGTGAGTGTGACCGATTATGCTCATCAACCTACAATACCCACAGCGGTATTTACTGTGTTAACGGTACTGATGATTTTAAGTATATGGGCAGCTACCTATTATCGGTTGAAAGAGAAGGAGGTGTAAGATGGAGTTTAGGGAAAATAAGGCCATTTACTTACAGATAATCGATTATGTGTTTGAACAGATCCTGATGGAAAAATGGCATGCTGGCGAAAAAATCATTTCGGTGAGGGAACTTGCCTCCCAATTGGAAGTGAACCCCAACACGGTTGCCCGCTCGTACGAGATGTTACAGAACCAGCAAATGATTTATAATAAACGGGGTATCGGTTTCTTTGTAGCAGATGATGCAGCTGAAAAAATTAAAAATCAGCGTCGGGAGGAATTCAAGAAGCAGGAATTACCTGAAATTTTTAGAAGCATTTATCTGCTGGGAATCGATTTTGATGCGCTAAAGGAAGCGTACCAAGATTTTGTGAACCAAATTAAACAACAAGAACATGAAACGAAGTAATATCTTTTTGCTAATAGGTGTTTTCGCATGGGTGTTATTATATGCCCTAACACGGATCATGGCGGGGCAATATGTTACGAAAACTGCATACGAGCAAAATAAAGCCAATTGGGCTTCTTTTGATAAAAATCTATATGATTATAAACCTGTTGCGATGGACATGCCTTTTGATGAAGTGTTGATAATCGATACCAACAGAAAAACAAGTGATGATGTTGAACAAATAATATGCTGGGTATCTGCTAATGAATATGGTTTAAAAGTTTATAAATATAGTAACTACGGAGCTAATGCCAAAATTGAAGACCACAAATTGATTTTGCATCGCGACGATAATCTTTTTTACGGTCAGCGCAAGCTATATATTTATGCACCAAACATCCGGAAAATAACAGTACGAAATGCTTCTATAGATTTTCAAAACATTCAGGCCGATAGCTTGGCGTTTGCATTTCAAGATTGTAAGCAGATTAATCTAAATGCGAACAACCGGATTAATAAGCTATCCATATATGCAGACGGTAGCAGCTGCCTTTTGCAGCAAAGCGAAAAGAAACCATATTTGGAAGCAAAACTAAGTCGACATAGTACATTGGATGTGCAAACAGATTTTTGCAGTCGTTTAACAGTGGATGGTGATGCAAGCAGTAAGATAAGCATAGCTCCACCATTGGATGAAAATGAAAAGACTCGTCGCATGGCCAGTATAGCAGCGCTAACTTTCAATGATGATATGAAGGAAGTGCGCTTAAAAGACACCAAAGTAGCACAGCTCTTTGGTAATAAGCAAAAATTAGTATTAGATATGCCATACAAGGAAGCGAAACAAACCATAGCATCCCTTTCAGAGGAACCTTAGAAGGCTTCATTCAAGCTTAAGAACAGGCCTCGACTACCGTATTTTCCAAAGGCATAATCGATGCAGAGATTGGTGCGCGTGCTCTTATTGAATAAGACACGCAAACCAGCTCCGCCACCCGGCTGCCAATATTCAAATAGTTTGGTGCCCAATCCGTCATCTGCCGTTTGTATGTTAAAAAAAGTAGCACCGCTGATAAATTTATTGCGCATGATGGGGAAACGATATTCTACCTCCGAATAGAAGTATTGAAAACCTTTAAAATAGGTGATGACATAACCGCGCCCACTTCTAAAATTGGTGTCTTTACCCGTGCCCGACAATTCCATGTATGGCAATTTGCCACTAATGAGGTATGCTCCCCAATTCCAGAATGCAATAACATGTTCGGGATTTTGTTCAGACAGGCTCCAATATTTCCGGAAATCGGTGGTTATTTGAACCGCATTTTTACTGCTTCCTAACCATGTTTGGTTGGCGCGTAGTCCCACATCGGCGTAAATTCCCTTATAAGCCCGATTCTGATTATCGCGCGTGGTATATTGCACGTTAAATAAAAGTCCATTTGAATGATAATGATCGAGGTCAAAGCCATATCGTTCGCTGTATATCTGATAAGGGTTTAGGCCTTTTCCACTTTGTTTGTTCTCAATTTTGCGTCGAATGTCAAAAGAAACGCCTGCACCGATAAACAAATGATCCTGTACTTGTTTGTACACCTTCTCGCGAAAGCTATAATATTGCGCATGTTGGGCATATACCATCCGGTCGGGATTGGTCAGGATATAATCTTCATCTGATGTGCCACCGGCATGGCCAATACCCAATCCGAAATCGGGCGAAACGGTTTTTGCTGCCACCAAGCTACCCTGTAAGTTCCATTTGTTACCTGATGTATACACATTATGGCTAAGATAAAAATAGATGATACCTTTCGTTGTAATAGAAGCGGATGTAGCGGCTACAGACATCAAGGTGTTTGGGTCTTTGCCCAGTATCTTACCGGCCACCGCCTTTACACCAATTTGCGCACCGATACTGGGATTGTAGGCTACATTGGGCATGGGTGTAATGGCCGATTGCTTTTTGGTTGAGTCTTTAGCTTTTTTAGGATGAATCACATGGGTAATCAAATCCATCAAATCATATTGTTTGGGCAGCGAATCCGTTTGTTGCCTTACTCGTGCAAGTGAATCGTGCTGTAGCGAATCTGCTTTGATGGAATCTGTAGGGGCTATTTGCGCGTTAGAAATGGTTGGTAAAACCATCAGCAGCATATAGCAGCTGAATGAAAAAATAACTTTAAGTCTATTGTTCAAATCAATTCGTTTTGGGTCATTTAAAATGCTTCGTTGCAAATGCTAAACCAATAAATGAACGAAATTGTTTTAGCTGGTTACAACGATGCATTATTCCAAGTAACCGAATTTACCTAAATTAAAATCCATAATAGCTTCGCGTATTTCAGCCTCTGTATTCATTACAAATGGTCCATAGCTTACAATAGGTTCTTCAATAGGTTCGCCGCTAAGCAACAGTACAATACTCTCCTCATTCGCTTTAATTGTTATATCTTCACCTTCGTTTTGAAAGAGTACAAAACTGTGTTCTGCTGCCGATTGATCATTCACGGTAATATTTCCACTGATTACCAGTAATGCCGTATGATGCTGCGCGTTGATTGAAGTTTGGAATACCCCAGCTGGATTTAAACGGATATCAAATAGATTAATAGGGGTATACGTCTTTGCTGGGCCTGATACACCATGGGTTGACCCGGCGATAACCCGGACAATACCACCCTTGTTTGCGAGTGCTGCTTGGCCGATATCGTCTGCTGTGAGCGCTTGATAGTGAGGTGCAACTTCTTTATCTTTCTTAGGAAGATTCACCCATAATTGTACCATTTCAAATGGACCGCCGGTTTTTGAGAAATTTTCTTCATGAAATTCTTTGTGCAAAATTCCTCTTCCGGCTGTCATCCATTGCACATCACCAGGATGAATAACACCGCTATTTCCTGAACTATCATAATGGGCAACACTGCCTTTATAAGCAATGGTGACCGTTTCGAACCCTTTGTGGGGGTGTACATCTACACCTCTAAGATGATCTGATGGGCCAAAATCAAATGTTGGATTGAAATCGAGCATTAAAAACGGACTGATTCTCCGTTGGTTTACACCCCCTCTTGGAATGTAATTGAATACCCGAAATCCATCGCCAACCATGCCCGGTTGAGCGGGTCTTGCTACTATATTTTCGATAAGCTTGTTCATACCTTTTTCCTTTCTTTGATACAAAGATACTTGGCTTGCGATAAGAAGAAATTGATGTATGTTAAGAAGTTATTTAGTAGCTGTGTTTCTTTGCTAATGCTTTTCTCACTCTACTGAGCGATTCGGGTGTGATACCCAGATAGGAAGCTATCATAATTTGCGAAATGCGCAACGTAAGGTTGGGGTATAGTTGGATAAAATCCAGGTAGCGTTCTTCTGCTGTTGCCGCTAAGAGTTGATTGATACGACATTGCATATGGCGAATGTTGTTATGTAACAACAATTCATTGTATTTCCTGAAATCTGGGCAAATGGTTTGTGCTTCTTCTAGAAAATTTTTGGTAATCAATACCACTTCTGTGTCTTCTAAAGCATCGATGTTGAATACAGCCGATTCATGAAAATAGATGCTGTTACGATCTCCAATCCACCAATTTTCTGGGGCAAATTGAAGGGTATGTTCTTTGCCCTGATTATCTAACGTATAAGCGCGAAGCAGGCCACTGCAAACAAACCAAAAGACCTGCGTCGTACCTCCTTCACGCAGCACCATCGTTCCCTTTGGATATGTTTTAACCTTCAACTCTTTTCTTAAAAGTTGAAATTGCTCTTCCGTAATGGGACTGTGTTGCTGTAGATAATCTTTAAAAACTTGCATCGTTTCAAAATGATACTACCTAACTGGTGGATGCGTTAGCCTTTTCTATTTCAGATGCCTGAAGCCCCTTAGGGCTTTTTACGACCTTAAACGTAACGTTATCATCCAACTGAATAGTTTGGGGAGCCTCGGCTAAAAGGAAGAATACACGCTCACCATGGTTGGTATGAAGAAATCCATACCCTCTTTCCTCATTAAGGTGTTTCACTTTACCCGATATCCGCTCATCTTCTTCGGTCATTTTGGGTATACTGATTTGAATATCTTCCAACTTGATATCTTCCTTCTTGGTTTCTTCTGGTTTTTCTGTAGTGATATTGCCGTACTCATCTACGTAAGCTAGCATATCTTCGAAAGACTTCCCTTTATCTGAATTGCTTGATCTATTTTCCTTTCTTAATTCTTTTTCTTTCTTTTTTTGTTCGCGTTTCTTTTGCTGTTCTTTTTTTCGAAATGATTCTTGGCTTCTACCCATATATTATCTTTTGTTGAATAAATTAAACTTGAAACAAACTGCCCGGCGGCCGTCCTATAGGAACATGTATGGAACAAATGGCCGGAGATGCTTAAGTGCGGTTTGTTTCAAAGGTACAAAAAATATATAGAATGTCTAATAAATCTCATCATGATGGTACACCATCATGATGAGATTTATATTTATTGAGACTCTTTGCTATTGATACGTATGTCGTTTATTCTGGTAGGGAGCCATACTTGCATTTCGCCATTACCTCTATTGGCCCAGGAAAAATAAGGGATAGCCGTAATGGACTGATCGCTTATTTGTACCGATTGTCCGTCTGTTGTAGGACTAATTACTGGCAACTTTCCTTGAAGTGTAACAACACCTCCTAATAGATTTGGTTGATAAGTAGCAGTAAACTTGGCCTGTTCAGGAACAATAAAGTTCAAAACATGTTTCGGATTGTCTGCTTGTTCTACGCAATATACAAGAGGCCCTCTTTGTAGAGCTATCCGGTTTTTATTGGCCGTTACCTGCGTTGACGCGACCATTTTTTTAACATCCATTGGCAGGTGTAAACGAACCAAATCCCCCTTTTTCCATGTTCTTTTCAATACGGCATAACCTTTCTCGATGGTATAGGGAACGGCTTCTCCGTTAATGCTTACCTTTATTTCATCTTTTTGAGGACTTAAAAAGCGGTACGTGTTGCCTGGAACAGGTTCACCTTGTGCCCAGCCAGGAATACGGATATGCAAAGGGAAGCTTTGGTTTTTCTCTGGATTGATGGTCAACTGCACATCACCTTGCCAAGGATAATCTGTTTGTTGAGCCAGTTCGACGGTACCCTTGGCTAATGATACCTTTGTTTGGCTACCTACAAATAAATTAATCCATATGGCACGGTCTGACTGAGCATATACATAATTACCCAATGATTCGACTAAACGAGCAATATTAGAAGGGCAGCAAGCTGTCCCAAACCATTCGCTGCGACCATATCCTCCATAAGAGGCTAAGGGGTTGCCATAGAAAAAACGATCGCCACTTAAAGAAAGACCATCAAGGGCGCCGTTATATAAGCTCCGTTCGAGCACATCGATGTATTTGGCCTCACCGGTAAGTAAATTCATACGCTGATTCCAAAAGACCATTCCCACCGATGCACAGGTTTCACAATAGGCGCTTGCATTGGGTAAATCGTAGTCTTGACTAAAGCCTTCATTTTTTGCTGTAGATCCGATGCCGCCAGTAATGTACATATTGCGGTACACCACATCTTGCCATACCCGATTCATGGCTTGCATGTAGCCCATGTTTTGTGTGGCCGCTCCCACATCGGCAGCACCGGTGTACAGATACATGGCACGCACTGCATGGCCGGTTATTTCTTTTTGGTCTATCAGCGGAACTGCATCCTGGCAGCGTGCCGGATCTTTCCATTTATCCCAAGTTTGGCCCTTACCATATCCACGCCCACGCTGCTGAAGAAACCAGTCGGCTAATTGCAAGTAACGTGCATTTTTTGTGGTATGATAAAGTTTGACCAAGGCTAATTCGATTTCTTGGTGACCACTTACCCACTGGCGGTTTTGTTGTCGTAAGGTTGAATCAATGTGATTTGCAAAGCGAATAGCAACATCAAGCAGCTTCCTTTTACCTGTTGTATTGTAATAAGCAATGGCTGCTTCAATGAGATGGCCAGCACAGTAATCTTCATGCATGTCCATATCTTTCCATCTCTTATCCAATCCATTCAACGTAAAATAAGTGTTTAGGTAGCCATCTGGCAATTGCGCAGCGGCAATTTTGTCAATCCATTCATCAGCCTTATCTTCCAGTGCCTGGTTCGGTTGGTTTTTTAATGAATAGGCCATTGCTTCCAAGGCTTTATACACATCAGAATCATCATAATAAATACCTTCATGTTTTTCGCCAGCCTTTCGAGCCACTTTTTCGAAATTTCGGATACGTGATGTTTTGATCTCAGTTTGTTCAATACAAACCGGTATGGTGACGGTGCTGACCGTATGGATTCTGGGAGCCCAAAAATGATCGTTAATTTCTACCTTGGAGAAGTTAACAGGTTGCATAGGGCTATGCTTTTCTTGTGTGTGACCGATGATGATCGACCAAGCAAATAAGCTTATTGATAATAGTGTTGATGGTAATTTTATCATGATTTAGTGTACTAGGGGAAATTGAGTAATACGTAACGTGGAGCAACCATAGGGTACCAGAACAATAGGTTCTTCTTTTGCTGCTGCTTGCGAGAACGGATGAGGCAAAGGGCCAGCCATGTTTTTGTATAAGGTCCAGTCGGGAATTTTCTTGGCCTTTGTCTTTAATATAATCGGTGCACCATCTAAATTCCAGGGGTAGGAGGCGTTGGTAGGGGTGTTTACCACTTCAAAACCTGCTTCTGGGTGTTTGATAGTACTTTCCAATAAACCGTAATTCCAATCTGATCGGGGATATACTTCATAGAAGTCGCCAAAATATTCCACACCTGTTACTTTTCGCCACTCTTCCTCAATTTTCAAAGCATATACAAGCGGTCCACGTTCTACTGCAACAGAAGATTCAGCCCATCGGCTGGTTTCAATATGCATGGGCAGTGTGAGTGTCACTTCGTCACCGTCTTTCCACGTTTGGGTTATTTTAGCAATGCTGCCTGGTCTTGTCTCGGTTGTGGTTGGTTTCCCATTGATAGCGATTGCGGCATTTGTTGCCCATTGGGGAATGCGAAAATGAAGGGGGAATCGGACATTTTTATTGGTTTTTATGGTAAAACGGATGGTCTCCTCAAAAGGATAACGGGTATCTTCAATCATATGTACTGATTGTCCATTAGCAACAGATATAGTCGCCTCGCTTGGTCCATAGATAAGGGCAGCTATGCCTTGATCGGCAGTTTGATACCATAGGTTTTGCACCAGCTTGGGCCATCCTTGGTGCATGTTAGCTGTACAACAAGGATAACCTGTTAACAGACCATAGCATTGGTCGGTTCCTTGATGGCCATCATCTTCAAAAAAATTGCGTTTTGCGCGTGAAATAAGTACTTGATTGGCACTTTGGAAATACTGGCGATTATTGAAATCATCTGTAGCTTGCGTAGGCAGTGCGTTATAGGCAATCTTCTCGATGCGATCGGCAAATTCCGTATCACCGGTAATAGCAAGCATACTTTCTAAAGAAAACAGCATTTCCACTACCGAACAGAATTCAATCCCTTGGGTAGGTGCATTGCCGTGCAGGGGTTCGTCACCTCCGTACATACCCTGTGCTTGTCCATGAAAAATGGCCACATCATGGAAGGCTTGCTTGACGGCTTTGATATAGTTCGTATCTGGATTTTGCTGATAGTAGATGATTGGGGTTTTGATACCTTGAGCTAAATTGACACAGTGGAAGCTTTGTAGTTGTCCCACATGCAGCTGATTGATCAGCTCCTGATTAAACGGATAACGATTCCCGGTATTGAAAGGGTAGAGATGCGCTACTCCGTTTTGCAAGGCGGTATACTGATTGGAGAAAACAGTAGTATAAGGAAACGTTTGCTGATAAAGCAAATTGCCTAAATCTAATAAAAAAGCATCTCCAGTAATATTGTATAGCCAATATACCACCATGAGGTTGTCTGCACCGCGACGATTACCCCAGAAAGACCATTGATCTAACGGGTGTTTAGGAAGCTCAGTGAGTTGGTAGCGGAAATAATTGGTTAAAACCTGAATAACTCGTTTATCGCCTGTTGCACTATAATATTGTTGTAGTACTTTCAGCATCACCATGCGTGGCCACCAATCTTCAACCGGCTCTTTTTGAATGCCCGGTTCAGGTTTAGGTTTTTCTGTTAATGGTTTTGGTCCGATATATCCATCTGCACGCTGGTTATTTAAGGTCCATTCTATCCAAGGCTTTACTTTGTTGATGAGCGTTTGATCTTTTAGTATATATGCCAGTGGCAGTAAACCATCAATCCAATAGGGGCCACGCTCCCAAGCGTCACCATCACCACCTAGCCAACCATTGCGTTGACCAACCACTTGTGGATATCGCTCATCCAAATGCCCGGTCAATCCGGTTTTCATACGCAGCAGTTGTTCTTTTAACCAACCTTTTGGTTGGATGGCTCCAAGGGGAAGCTCTAAATAGGGATTGGCCTGTAATGGTTTGCGATTTTGTAGTTGTGCCTTGCCCACGGTAGATAAACCGAGAGCAAGGATAAAGGATATCAGCAGCTTTGTATTCATGATATTGATGTTATTCGTGTCTGAAAATATTAGTAACCAGAATTTTGCGTGATGTTTGGGTTTGAATTAACCGTTTGTTGCGGTATGGGGAAAGTTATTCGATATTCGCCGTTGGGTTTGTGAGATAGCCAGCTCTTTTTTGTGAAAACACCAAATCGTATCATGTCCCTTCTTCGATGACCCTCCCAAGCAAACTCCCAACCTAATTCGTCCAGCATTCGTCCATATCGTATCGGAGTAGCATCGCCTTCATTGACAATTTGGTAATTTTCGACATATCCGTAATGATATCGACTATTTTGTTGTAGCTCTGTACCCGTTACGGTTGCCTTCTCAGGCGTGGCTTTAAAAGCACGCTGCCGCACATCGGTAACGAGGACAGCCGCTTCTGCCGCTTTATCGGTGCGGAGTAGGCATTCGGCCTTCATCAATAAGATGTCGGCATATCTAAAGAAAGGAAAATCATTATCCAATGTATATTTAGCCCCATTCTTTACCGTAAATTTATTCATACGGTAACCTTCAGATTCACCGGTATATAACCCATCTGGAATGGCTTTCGTAAAGTTTAGCGGTTTTCCGGCTTGATCATAGGCCCCAAGTAAGGGAGTCTTTCCATCAGCAGCATACTGTGGCCCCATTAGCCAAGTATCAGCCAAACGTCCATCCCCTTCCTCATAAGTGTCAATAAATTGGGGAACGGCCATAGCCGAACCCGAACCCCAAGGAGTTGCTTGCATATTGGCCTTGGCTTTAAGCGATGCATGCCAAGAGAACATTTCAAAATAAAAGCCTTCGGCTACATTCTCGTCAAACGGAATGGCAAAAATAATTTCTGGTGAATGCTCATTGTACGTAGTGAAAATATCCCGAAAGTTGGCATCTAGGCTATAATTTCCAGAATGGATAACATCATCACACTGTTGTATACATGCTTCCCACGCCGGAGTGCCCATATAGACTTCGGCATTCAAATAGATGTTGGCCAACAACGCTTTTGCCGCCCATTTATTGAAACGGCCATATAAAAGTTGATTATTTTCCTCGCTTAAGTTGGGTAAGGCCGCATTGAGCTCTGCAACAATAAATTGATAAATGTCGGCTCGAGAACTTTTTTCGGGCAGCTCGGTCGTGACCTCGGTTACGAGTGGAGCATCTCCAAAATTATCGCAGATTAACCAATAGAAAAAGGCACGTGCTACTTTTAATTCAGCTAACATGTTTTCTTTGTTAAGGCCATCCGGTAAGGGTATCTGATCGTTCTCAAACAATTCAATAATGCGATTTGCATTGATAACCCCTTTATAGAAGCTATTCCACATGGCGCTCATCTGCACATTTTCAGAGTTCCAGGTATGTAAATGAATGCGTTTATAAATACCGCCATCATCCCAACCAGAAGCATTCGCTGGCATAACCAACTCATCAGACGAAGTCTCTTGTACACCTGCCCAATTGTGGTGGTCAAAAAACTCACGCATATTGGCATAGACAATGCCCGTAGCTTGATATGCATTGGTATAGGTTAAATTTTCGTCGGTTACATCGCTGTAGACAATTTCGTCTAGGTTATTGTTGCATGCCGAAAGCATGAAGAGCGTGATGGCCGTAACAGATTTATATAGATAAGTTTTCATTAGAATAAATTGTTTTTAAAACTGCATAAATGAGTTTTACTTTTTTACACTAAAAAGTTAAGAATGCGCCCAAAGTATAACGGGTAGTGGATGGATATTTATTTTTGTCATCTATACCCGGTGCTAATCCACTAATGCTTACTTCTGGATCGATACCTTGATAGCCAGTAATGGTTGCTAAATTAGATACGGAACCGTAAAGGCGAACACGTTTGATATATTTGTTTTTAATATTCCAATGATAACCCAATGTGATATTATCTATCTTCCAGTAATTGCCATTCTCAATATAATAGCTTACATAATTCAACGATTGATCATCGGCCAATGGGCGTTTGCCATAAACATTGTTGTACGCCGAGTTAAGCAAATTACCCCTGGTTAACATCACTGGATTGCCATAGAACATTTCAGGCATGTTTAGGATTTGGAAGGCAAAAGCACCGCGCATAGTAATGTTTAAATCTAAATTTTTATAAACCAATGTATTATTCCAACTGGCGTAATATTTGGGAAGCCCATTACCAATGATTTGTTTATCATCCGCTTGTTGATTAGCGATGGGTTTGGGTTGTCCGTCTTTTCCTTCTATAATCCAATAACCATTTTCATCAATATCAATCGTTTTAAATCCGTAAAAATTACCTATAGGTTCGCCTACTTGAATGCGGTGTGTGTTTTGTTGAATCGGTTCACCTGTATTGCCTTCATCAAAATAGCCGCTCGCTAACTGAAAATGCTCATCCGACAAGGATAGGATTTTGTTGCTATTGGTAGAAAAGTTAACGGATGTACGCCATTGAAATGACTGGTTTTCTATTGGTGTACCATTCAGTTGAATTTCTACTCCTTTGTTTTGCATGGAAGCCGCATTGGCGCGAATGACATTGTACAAATAAGGAGGAGTAGGCACCGGATAATCCATGAGAAGGTCTTTTGTGGTACGTCTATAATAATCGATGGATCCCGATAATCGATTTTCAAAGAGACCGAAATCTAAACCGATGTTCAATTCTCTTTTTTTCTCCCAACGTAAATCCGGGTTAGAATTGGAACTTGGATTAATGACCTGAATCCATTGCCCGTTTACCAGGCTGTAGGTGTCGAAATTAAACCGATTTAATGACCAATAGGGATCTGTAGGTTCCGTTCCTGTAATACCGAAACCAAGCCTTAGCTTTAAATTGCTGATCGTTTGGACAGCTGCCAAAAAATCTTCACGCTTCGCATTCCAGCCTACAGAAACAGCAGGAAAATTTCCCCATTTATAGTTCTTTCCGAATTTTGATGACCCCTCATGCCGGATACTGGCCATCATGAGGTATTTTTCTTTGTAATTATAGTTTAAACGAAAGAAATAACCCACCAATTTGTTCTCATTCTGAGCTGAATTTTCGGGTGCTTCACCTCTTTTGAATGCTAAGCCAGCAGCCATGTTATTATAAGAAAAATCGTCCGTAGGGAAGTCCCAGTTTTGCATCCAATAATCCTGAAAGTTATTGTTCCGCCAGCTATATCCCAATAAACCGGTAAACTCATGATCTTTAAAGACCTTATGATAATCAGCTGTTAATTCCAACAGGTCTTCTTGCGTGCGAGTAGTGCCACGCGAGGCATAGCCGTTCTTTCCATCTCGAATGGTAGAGAAATGTTTTTTTGTTTCATAATAACCACGTGTACTATTGTATAAATCTCTGGAGAGAAGTAGCTTGATGACGATGTCGGTCACGGGAGTATAGGTAATATTGCCGATGGTTCTAAAATTATTGTTTTGGATAACCCCTTCTGTTTCCTCTAACAAAGCCACTGGGTTCATATAGTCTGTTTTTTCGATACGCTCTGTCCATATACCATTTTCATCCTTGACACGATCTGTTGGATTGAATGTGAGTCCATTGCGATAAACATCACCTCTAAAGCTACTGCCGTCAGCACCAGAGAAGTATTTTTGCTGATATCCATTGATATTGGCATTCAGTTTGAGTTTGCCGTCGAACATGGTATGGTTAAATTCAATACGAGGAAAGAGCATTTGGTTGTTAGATCGTTTAATGATCCCCTCGATATTCCGGTAATTTAAATTGGCAATATAACTTGTGTTTTGACTTCCCCCTTTGAGGCTTATATTGTAAACTTGAGAAACAGGGGTTTGTGTGATTTCATCTAGCCAGTTGGTCTCGTAACCATAATCGGTAGCGCCAGGACGGCCTTCAGATACCAATTTACGGTACTGTGTTGCGTTCATGAAATCCAGCCTTCTAGCAATGGTTTGCGTAGTAAAATAGGTGTTTAAATCAATGGTAGGGGGTGTTTCGCCATTTACCTTTTTTGTTGTAATCAATATCACGCCATTGGTACCCCGTGTACCATAAATCGCGGCAGCAGAACCGTCTTTTAGAATATCGATCGATTCAATATCTTCGGGGGCGACCGTAGATAATGTACCCGGAACCCCGTCTATCAATACCAGTGGTGATGTATTGGCTAAAATAGAAGAGATACCTCTTAAGTTGACCTGGGCATCGTTAACAGGGTTTGCATCAGGAGACACCACGTTTAATCCAGCTACTTTTCCCCGGATTAATTGGGCAGCATCACCAACAGAACCTTGCACGAAATCTTCTGATTTGACACTGGCGATTGCAGTTGTAATCTGTTCGCGTTTTTGCGTACCATAGCCCACTACAACTACCTCATTCAATTCGTTCGCGTCTTCTTTCAAGACGACGTTTACCGTGTGATTTTGACCAATGGGAATTTCTTGTGTGATGTATCCAATATAACTGAATTGAAGCGATGCATTGGCTTGCTGAACCAATATGCGATAACTACCGTCGTTATTTGTAACAGTACCTAAACTGCTCCCCTTTACTTTAATGCTGACACCGGGGAGTGGATGGTCCTGCTCGTCTGTTACTTTGCCGGTTATGGTGAGCTGTAAACGTTCTGCGGAAATCATCTTTTCTGGAGCACTTTTCAATACAATTGTTTTACGGATAATCTTAAAAGATAAGGGTTGCTTAATTAAACTTTTTTGAAGCGCTTCTTCGATAGACGCATTGCTTACATTAACCGTAATCGGGCCAGCCTTTTCAATGTCTATCTTGTCGAATAGGAAATGATAACCACTTTGCTTCTCTATGAGTTTAAGAATTTTTGTAACCGACGTGTTTTTTTCATGCAGAGTGATGGCTTGACTATAGCTTTTAGCACTTACCTGAAGTAAAGCTGCAAGCATAAAAAACACGCTTAGTTTCATAGTTAATAGAAATTTCTGAAACGACGGCCATGCCCATAAGCTGGCCTTTGAAATAAAATTCATTACTTTTGTTTTAGTTTGGTTCATACATGTTGTTTTGCGCAATATGAATACATCCAGACATCTCACGGGGAGTGGTACGAACACTCCTCTTTCTTTTTTGAATGCGTCTTTAGTTAAAACATTTTAGCTGGGAGCAAATTGAATTTTTCTAATCATAATTTTACTTTTTAGTTAATATTTGTATACTTGTCCTTATGTATAGTATTTGTTAGTTTGTTATGATGATCTTTCTGCCATCCATTTTATAGTGGATACCCATATATGCCAACATATTCATAAATTCACTTAGATATACATGACGGGGTACTGTACCATTTACCAGTTTTTTTGGAACAGCGCCCTGGTAAGCCACCTCAATATCGTACCATCTGCTGATATCGTGCATGACCTTATCAAGGCTAGCGTCTTTAAATAAGAACACTCCGTTCTTCCAGGCAATTTCAGTATCAATATCGACGTTCGTTAATAATTTGAGCTGCTTGTTTTTTGTTAAAATAACCTGCTGTTCGGGTTTTAATAACTGTGCTTGGCTACCACTTTTTATTTTTACGCTGCCCTGGATGAGTGTGGCTTTGGGAGTGTCGTCACCGTGATAGTCCGAAAGGTTAAAATCAGTACCAAGCACTTGGACTTCCAGATGATTGGTCTGTACTTTAAAAGGTTTGTCAACTTGTTTGGCTATCTCAAAATATGCTTCACCATCTAACTGCACCAGACGTTCAGGACCAATGAACTGTGAAGGAAATTTAAGGGATGTTTCGGCATTGAGCCAAACGCGACTTCCGTCTGGTAATGTGATTTGGTACTGGCCGCCACGTGGTGTAGAAACACTATTAAACGCCTGGGGATATGTTTTGCCGCGGGTATGAAAGGTCAGCTTCCCATCGGCCACTTTGGTTACTTCTACCGCTTGATCTTTGGCCAGAATACCATTTTTAGTGGTATCTAAGAGGATAACTCTACCATTAGCCATTTTGAGCGTGGCTCGATTTCCACCAGGAGAAATATCCTTTATGATGTTTTCTCCCGCAACGTGTTTGACAGATTCATTGGATGGAGTACGTGAAAAAAAATAGATAAAACTAAATGTGATACCCGCAACTAACGCCGCAATCGCCATGTGAAGAAGCGGTTTTAAATTCCTTTTGGGATACTTGATGAGTGAGCGACTTTTGAGTGAATCACTTTGTTTAAGGATACGCGCGAGCATGGCGTCACTTTGTATATCTGAAAAAGAGATAGGATCATTTGTCTGTTGCTGATAAATGGGTTTCAATACCTGTTCAATTTCTTTTTCATCAAGTACAGCCAATAAATCTGCTAGCTCATGAAGCTCGGCAGTTGTTGCCGTTTTCTCTAAATAGCACTTTAACAATATCGAAAATCGAATCGTATGTTGGTTCATACTTTAGTAAAATAATTTGTATCAAAAAGCCATTATTGGTAAGCTTCACAATAAAAGACAAAAAAGGAGAAAAAAGGGGGGTACAGACTAAAGGAAAAAATGTTTTTATTTTATCAATAGCATGAATAGCAAATAAAGATGCTTTTTAATGTGATGCATAATAGTGCCAATAGCCAGTTTTAAGTAACTTTTAACGGTTTCTTTAGAAATACCCATTAAGTTAGCTATTTCTGCATATTTTAATCGCTGATGTTTACTCAATACATACACTTTTTGCTGTTGAGGTGGGAGTGCATCGATTGCCTGATCCAGTAATGCGAAGTAATTTGTTGGACTTTCTTCTATATCTTCCGGTTGGTGTATGTGCTCTGTCTGCCATTGCTGTTGCAGTATCCTATTTCTGACTTGCTGCTTCAAGCAATTAATGGAATGATTTTTAGATACGGTGAATAAATAGCTTTTGAAATTTTTAACGTGGATGAGTTGTGTTCGGTTGATCCATATTTTTAAAAACGCATCTTGAACAACTTCCTCGACTAGATCAGGCGATCCGGTGATTTTATATACAAATGCTGCTAAATGTTTATGATATTGATGAAAAAGCTTAGAAAAGGCATCTTCATCACCTTGTGATACCTTTAATATCAGTGCTTGTTCTTCGATATCCATTAGGTTAATGCCTTGGTTTGTGTATTGCAAACTTAGATAAACTTGTTTGTATACACAAGTTTGCCTCAAAATTGCTTGATTTAACCCTGTCTTTTTATTCGTTTATCAACCTCTTCAAATCCTACAGTCATAAAGTCTACTAAATAAGTAGTATTTATTCCTAATGTGCGCAAAGTTTATGGGTAGGCGGTGGTTACCAGAAGGAATACCTTTGTAAGGTTCGTTCGTATCAGCTGATTTTTAAAAAAACAATTTTATAATTTAATCACATTAACCTGTATCAAGAATGGAAAAAATAGTACTTTTTAGACGTTACCCAACCATGAAGATTACCTTTAAAAACAATGAACACATCGCAAATGGTACTCCTCGTATCATGATGATGTATTCGATGCAGGGCATGTGTTGCTGATCCAAAGCAATTTTGCCAAATCAAATTTAACTAAAGCACAAATATCATATAAATAGGCAAAAGGGGAATATCCGACTTTTCGGGCACCCTCTTTAAATAAACGTGCATGGGCGCTCGTATAAGCATTTTACTTGGCCATACTGACACGTTTATGCACTACAAAAACAACAAACAAGACATTCTTTATTCTCATGAGAACAGAAAGACGACTCCGATCTTTATATAAACATTATCTACGTGTTGCATTTTGGTGCGTTGCAACCGTTTGCCCACAATACATATACGCACAAGAAACAACTCCATTAATTAATTCCAGATTAGACGGGCAGGTATTGGATTCAATAAGTGGCGAACCATTGGCCGGAGCATCTATTTTGATAGATGGCATTACCCATCATACAAGAGCAGACAAGGATGGGAAATTTAAATTGATTACCGGACAAAAATTTCCTTACACCATTTTGGTCAGCTACATCGGGTATAAAACAAAAAAGGTTGTTGTGGATGGTAGTCCGATTGTGGTCCAGTTAAATGTAGATGCTACTCAGTTGGAAGATGTGGTCGTAGTGGGATATGGTCAGCAGCGAAAGTCAAATTTGGTTGGCTCCGTAGTGAAAGTTGATCCAACAAATGTACAGCATATTCCAGAAGCTAGTTTTGATACCCAAATTCAGGGAAATGCAGCCGGTGTACAAATTAGTGGAGGTACTGGTATTCCGGGTTCAAATACATTTATTCGTATTAGAGGGGCTACTTCTATTAACTCCAGCAACGATCCGCTCTATATCGTTGATGGTGTTTTTGTCAATAATACATCGTTGCAAAATATCGAGGCAGATAGAACGACTTCGCCACTTGCAGATTTAAATCCGAGCGATATCGCAACGATAGAAGTATTAAAAGATGCTACAGCAGTTGCGATTTATGGTTCGAGAGGTGCAAATGGTGTCATCATTATTACTACGAAGCGAGGTTCATTTGGCGAAAAAACCAAGATCAATATAGATGCATCGGGAGGGGCAGGGTGGGTACCTAAAAGTAGTTGGTGGAAACAAACTACAGGACCAGAACACGCCATGATTGTGGAAGAATTTCGTAGAAATGAAGGTTTGGCTCCTGTCTTTACCGCTGATGGAAGAGGTTTGCCCGAGGATCAACCTACTTACGATAGACAATCGATCTTGAATAGAACTGCTCTATATCAGAATTATAACTTGTCCTTTCAAGGTGGAAGCGAAAATACGAGCTATTACATCAGTGCTGGTTTTAACGGACAAGAGGGGGTATGGAAGACAATGGGATTTAATAGAACAAGTTTCAAAGTCAACATCGACCAAAAGATCAGTCAAAAAATCAGGATAAGCACCAGCAATACTTTATCGCGATCACATCGGGATATTGGCCGTGCTGTGGGAAGTGGGGGCACAGGAGCTTTATATCAGGCAACCGTTGATATACCGACTTATTTGCCCATTTTTGATGAAGACGGTAAGCCGCTTCGTTGGGTTAATTTCGATAATATATATTCGCTGACGACAGAATCGGATAATACCGCGGTAAGTAATCACTACATTGGCGCACTTTATGGAGAAATCGATATCACGCCTGATTTAAAGTTTAGAACGAGCTTCAGCTTAGACTATAACTTATATGAAGAAAACGAATACTGGAATACCAATTTATTGCGTGGAATTGCAAACAACGGAGAAGCCACTTCTAGCTTTACACAATCTAACTTTTGGATCAGCGAACAAACGCTCCGGTATGCCAAAACATTACAGGAGAAACACCATCTGGGAGTCTTGCTCGGTACCCAGTTACAAAGTAGTATTTTGTCTAATACCACATCAAGGGGTACCAACTTTCCTAATAATTCGTTTACCCTCATTTCTGCTGCAGCCAATCAAACCGTTAGCGAATCGTGGGGAAAGAATAATTTAGCCTCCTTTTTTTCTCGGGTAGAATATAATTATAAAGAGAAATATCTTTTTGAAGCCAATTTACGAGCAGATGGTTCTTCAAAATTTAGTCGCGATGAGCGCTGGGGATATTTTCCATCGGTTGGCGGAGCATGGAAAATAAGCGAAGAGCGTTTTATGCAAAACCAACATGCGCTCACCAATTTGAAGCTTCGGGTAAATTATGGTGTTGCCGGTAATCAAAATGGTATCAATGATTTTGCCTACCGGGGGTTATGGACAGCGGGCGCCGGCTACCCCGATGAAGGAACAACTGAGCTACCCGGAACGAAGCCTTTACAATTGGCTAACCCCGATTTAAGTTGGGAGAAAACTTCGCAATTGAATACAGGTTTGGATATTGGCTTATGGGGCGGTCGCGTGAATATCGAAACAAATTATTATAGAAAATATACGACAGATGCTCTTTTACAAGTATCTGTACCGAACTATACCGGATTTAAAACTTACCTCACCAATTATGGTGAAATTAGTAATAAAGGGGTTGAGTTTTCTATTAATTCGGTTAATCTCCATAGGCGTAGTTTTGAGTGGTCTACTTCGTTTAATATATCTCGTAATATCAATAAAATCGAAGTGTTGCCTACTCCTATGTCTTTTGAAGACAGGCAGTTTATCAGAATTGAACAAGGCGTACCGCTGTATTCTTACTGGCTCTACAACTTTCTAGGAGTTGATCCGCAGACCGGCGATGTCATCATTGAAGACGTCAATCAAGATAACCAAATCACGGTGGCCGATCGGAAAATAGTAGGCAATGCTTGGCCGAAATTTTTTGGTGGGTTGACCAATAATTTTCGTTTTGGAGATTTTGATGCTCATATACTTTTTACCTTTTCTTATGGAAATCATTTGTGGAATCACAACAGGGCCTTGGGTGAAAACGGCGGAAGTTTAGATGCCAATCGGGTCATTTTTGCTAGTCAGTTGGACCGTTGGCAGAAACCCGGCGATATTACCGATGTGCCTCGACTAGGATTAAAGAATTATAATATTCAACAACTCAGTCGGTTTTTTGAAGATGCGTCGTTTTTGCGATTGAGAACGCTAACTGTTGGTTACACTTTACCTAAACAATTAACCACGCGGTATCATATCGATCGCTTAAGGATTTATTTTGTTGGTACCAATTTATGGCTATTAACCAAATATACGGGGCCGGATCCGGAAACTAGAATAGAGCGTGGTGAAAATCAAAATATCCAGGGATATGATTTTGCATCACCACCAACACCTCGGTCGGTACAGTTTGGTTTGAATTTAACATTTTAAAAGTAAACGGATCATGTTTAAGAAAATAGGAATAGGATTAATTGCTGTTGCGTTAATTGGTTGCAATAAATTTTTGGAAGTCGAACCCAAGGAGTCCATTTCAGATGAGCTTGCCATTACGGATAAAACGTCATTGAACACAGCTGTTAGAGGTTTATACCGTACACTGGCCGATAATGGATATTATGGTGAGGGTTATGTTAATTTAGGTTTTGTACCCAGTGGCGAAATCACCTACAACGTGTTCAATAACGTTTCCAATCTCAATTTTAGACCAGACGATGCGGCTTTTGTAGATACTTGGGCCGCCATTTATGCTACCATCAATATTGCCAACCATATTATTCAAAAAGCACCACAAGTTCAGGACGTGAACTTAACCGATATAGAAAGAAATACCATCGTTGGCGAGGCACACTTTGTACGGGCACTCGCTTACTTCGATTTAGCAAGGGGTTGGGGCGGGGTGCCATTGAAATTGGAGCCAACTACCAGTTTAGTATCCAATGAGCAAATTGCCCGGAGTAGTAGGGAAGAGGTTTATGCTTTTGTTCGGCAAGAATTAGACCTAGCAGAAAGCTTGTTGCCTGAAGAGGTCAATCGAGTACGTGCTACTAAATATACCGTTTGGGCATTGAGGGCCAGGTTGGATTTGTATACCAAAAATTGGGATGAGGCGATTGACTATGCCACGAAAGTGATCGGTTTAACAGATGCTTATAAATTAGTGAAGCCCTTTTCTGCTTGGTTTTCAAATGGAGCTGTGCAAACACCCGAGTCGATTTTTGAGTTAGCACATTCTGCTCAAAACCCAAGCGGTTTACGAACCCGTATGAGCCTACTGTCTAACGGTGGAGAGTATCGATATGCACCGTCCGAGCCGGTTGTTAAAACCTTGCAACATCCGGCAACTGGGGGCGATCGGGTCGCGTTACTCGATAGTGCAACGCAAAGCGGTGTGAAATTATATGCTGGTGCACTATATTATAGGAGTCCGGCAACAGACCCATCGTATGTATTACGCATTGCCGAGCAATATTTAATTAGAGCAGAGGCAAAAGCAGAAATAGATGATGCAGCAGGCGCCCTGTCTGATTTAAATCAAGTGCGGGAACGAGCTGGTCTTCAAGCTTTGACAACTCAATCCATCGACGTACTGAAAGATGCCGTGCTTGAAGAGCGCCGACTCGAGTTTCTGTGGGAAGCACAGCGCTATTTCGATTTGGCTCGTACCGGTAAGTTAAAAGAAAAAATAGAAGCACTTAAGCCAAATCTAACCATTACAGAACACTTGAATTTATTCCCTATACCGATTGACGAGGTTAACCTGGGGGGCTTGAAACAGAACCCAGGATATGAATAATATGCACCATTTCAAAACGATAAGTCCATGAGCGAAACTAATTTTTCAACAAAAAGCCAGGTCTCCCAACGCTATGTTTTGCGTGTGAAGACGGCTTTAAACGCGCCGTTTCGAGCGTATTTTCCATATGAGGTATGGTCCTTACCAAAGGTATATGCATTTCGATTTACCTGGGTGTTTTTGCTGTATTTCATTGTACCTGTCGACTGGAAATTTTATCAATATCTTTTTTCCATTCATTGGGTACATCTGCACTTTTATGATGTGCTCGTATTGGCCAAGTATCAACCTGAATTTGTTTCATTGACCCGAGCAGATGGAAGTCCGGTACTGGGGTGGTCCAGCTATAGCAATTGGCTCATTGGATTTTTAGTTGCTGTTATTGGAGCAATTCTATGGAGTATCATCGACAAAAAGAAAAGAACGGAGCACGTGGTCTTGTATCAGTGGTTGCGTGTTTTGGTACGCTACCGCCTTGCTGTTGCCCTATTCGCATTTGGGTTTTATAAACTCTTCCATTTGCAGTTGCCTTATCCACCTTTAAGCAATTTACTGACCAATTATGGTGATTTTTATGCATGGAAAATTTATTTTCAAACAACTGCCATCTCTCCGGCTTACGAATCTTTTTTAGGAGTAGTTGAAATACTAGCAGGTGTACTTTTGTTATATAGAAAAACGGTAGTGTTTGCAGCTGGATTGGTCATTGGTTTTTTGAGTAATATTGCCGTAGTGAATGGTTTTTATGAGGTGGGAGAAGCATCATTTAGTGCACTATTGGTTGTTTTTGCCATTTTTTTATTTATACATGATCTACCTCGGCTTTACCAACTGCTTATTCGTGAAAAGTATACCCTCAGTAACAAAATAATACCCGTTTACTCGACGGGAAAATGGAAGTTCATTAAAAAAGTAGTGTTGTTCCTGGTGTTGATTTTAATCGGGACGCTGGGTCTTACTGCTTTTCATGATGGGGTACAAGAATCTTATAAATTACCCAAAAATCCAGGTTTATCGGATGCATTCGGACAATATGATGTAAAAGAATTTATATGGAATGGAGATACCATTCCCTACTCAAAAACAGATTCCAATAGGTGGCAAGATGTGGTGTTTGAAAAATGGTCGACCTTGAGTATCAAAGTGAACAGACCGGTATGGATCGACAGAACTTCGGGTGAAAAATATCATGAAAAGGATATTGATCGAAACTATGAATTGGCCGGACAGGCCGGTAGGCATTATTTCTATTATGATATTGATGACAGCAACCATCGTCTATTGTTGCAGAATAAGAGCCGTGGAAAACGGAATGAAAAATTTTCGCTCTCCTTCTCTCGTCCGGATAAACAAACCATCCTACTCAAAGGTGTAAATGAAAAGCAAGATTCATTGCAAGTAGTTCTGAAGCGTTCACATAAAGGACATTTAATGTATGAAGGCAGGCGAACTCCTGTTCAATTATAAATCTTTTATTGATTTGATTTATGGCAAATTTTGAAAATGATACAACCGTTGTTCAGCAAGTTGCTGAAAACAGGTATGACGAAGATGGTACACCCCATGTTCATACGCCTCAAAAAGGCTTTTACAAAAAGGCATTGTTTCGAATAGCAACCATTTATTTCGTCCTGTTGTGTATTCCGTCTTATTATAATTTTTATAAGCATCTTTTTTGTCTTCACTTTTCTAAACTGACCTATCACGATTTTCAATCGGTCGTTGCATTTTGGCCACCACAGATTATTTTGATCGAATCAGAGGAAGGTGTGTTTGGTATATATAATTATGTCAATCTGGTTTTACTTTTTTTGGTTTCTATTGTCTTAGGCCTTGCTTGGACCGTATTGGCTAGAAAATCGAAGCCTCAAACTGATGAGCGATGGCGCTATTGGGTAAATGTCTTGGTACGTTATAGATTGGCGTTTGGTATGGTGGGATGGGGATTAAAAAAAGCTTTTCCAATGCAAATGGTTTATCCAACGATAGGCATGCTGAACACACCGTTTATCGATATGGCAGAGAAAAAGCTGTATTGGTCGCATGTAGGTATATCTTTCGGGTATACCATATTCCTCGGTTTTGCCGAGATATTGCCCGGATTATTATTGCTGAATCGAAAAACGGCGTCCTTAGGGGGTGCCTTGGCAGCCGTTGTTTGCTTTAATATTGTGTTGGCCAATCATGCTTTTGACGCAGGTGTGGCCGTTCCCGCTGCTTATTTTACCCTTTTGGGTGTGTTTGTTGCATCCTATGATTTTCCAAAGATTTGGCGCTTATTGGTACAGGAGAAAGATGTACCTACATACCGATATAAACCTACCTTTTCTTTTGCTTGGCAACGGAGATTGAAGGTGGTTGTGAAATGGATATTCATTATCTTATTTGTTCCCGTTATGGCAGGATTTTGGGCTTACGGTTTCTTCAATGGGAACAATTATAACATTCCGAGTACTCCAGGTGTGAAAAAGCTGACCGGATATTACAACGTAGATCGATTTCTCTTAAATGGTAAAGAGCTGCCCGCTAATCCGCTCGACTCAGTGCGTTGGCAATATGCTGTTTTTGAAAAATGGTCGTCTTTAAGTTATCAAACCAATCGGCCCGCATATGTAGACCGGATGATTGGCTATTCACCATTACGCGTAAAGGGAAATAAAAATAATAAAAAGCTGAATCAGGTAGATACGCAAGATTCGGATGAATTGTTTAAAGAGAACAGAAATCGGGATTTAGGTGTTACCCGTTGGGAAGTAGGGGGCATGCCGGGGTCGAGAAGATACTTTTTTTACGAGACAGATACGGTGAATCAGATATTGCAGTTACAAAATAAAAATAAGCTTTATAAATGGGAGCATCAGGTGCTTCATTATGAAATTCCGCGAGATGGCAAGGTCATTTTAAGCGGCCTGAATGAATTCCAAGATTCCATTTATGTGGAGTTGAGTCGGGTAGATAAAAAATATCCTTTAGTGGAGGGGCGTAGCAGTTTACAAGCCTATTATTGAGATAAACGATGGCAGGTAAAATAGTAGTTGCAGGTGGTACAGGAGCATTGGGCACAGCTCTGTTGGATTATTTTAGCAAGAAGGAGTATGAAGTGGTTGTTTTAACGCGGCAACATCGGGTGGATAATGAAAATGTACGTTTTGTACATTGGGATGCTAAAACATTGGGCACTTGGGTAACTGAATTAGAAGGAAGTGTAGCGGTTATCAATTTGGTAGGTAAATCGGTTAATTGCCGATATACCAAAAAAAATAAAACCAAAATTATCTATTCGCGGGTAGATGCAACCACGGTTATTGGTGAAGCCATTTGTCAGGTCGCTCGTCCGCCCAGTGTATGGATCAATGCCGGATCAATAGCCATTTTTGGAAACACCGGATCCGCTGTAAAAACGGAAGCATCGTTTGTAGGGTATGGATTCTCTCCAGATGTGTGTAAAGCATGGGAGGCTGCTTTCTACCAAACAGAAACATTAGTTACTAGAAAAGTGTTTTTACGCTTAGCTGTTGTGTTGCAGCCGATAGGAGGTATACTGAAACCTTTCATCAGGCTTGCTCAACTGGGGTTTGGTGGGAAAATTGGAAGTGGCAAACAATATGTTTCGTGGATACACGAGTTCGATTTTGTGCGTATGGTTGATTGGCTGATCCAGAATCCAGAGGTCGAAGGCACTATTCATGCCTGTAGTCCTAACCCTGTTACCAATAGGACGTTTATGAGCGCCATTCGGTTTGTGTTTGGAATACCCATTGGATTACCGAATTTTGGTTGGGCAGTTCGAATAGGGGCATGGTTTATTGGTACAGAGGCTGAATTGGTGCTGAGTGGTCGGGCCGTCGTTTCTCAAGTACTTAAGAATAAAGATTTTCGATTTAACTTCACGCATATTGCGGAAGCTTTATCTGATATTAAACTGACACAACAAAAACATAGAAAATGAGCGGAATGGCATATGACGTCGTTGTAGTTGGCTCGGGTCCAAATGGTCTGGCTGCTGCTATACTGTTACAGCAGCAAGGGTTGGATGTGCTGATTGTGGAAGCAAAAGACACCATAGGAGGTGGGATGCGCAGTGCCGAGCTAACACTACCCGGTTTTTTACATGATGTTTGTTCTGCTGTACATCCCATGGCAGCAGTATCACCATTCTTTAGTGCACTTCCACTTCAGGAATATGGTTTATCCTTTATTAATCCTCCTATATTAGCAGCACATCCTTTTGATGATGGTAGTGCGGCTGTATTGCTATCAAGCATGATTGAGACGGCCCTGGGGTTTGGCGTAGATAGGCAGCAGTATATGCACCTGTTTAAGCCGTTTGTAGATCAATGGCCAAACATGGTTGATGATTTGTTGGGCCCTATTGGATTTCCAAAAGCTCCGTTTTTGGTTGCCCGTTTTGGGTTGAAGGCGCTGTTGCCTGCTCAGGTTTTTGCTAAGCAATTCAAGACAACAAAATTAAGGGGATTATGGGCAGGCATGGCGGCACATAGCATGTTACCCTTCAATCAGTGGGCAACTGCTGCCATTGCTATGGTGCTCATCATCAATGGACACTTGAAAGGCTGGCCAATTGTGCAGGGAGGTACACAGCACCTGGCCAATGCATTGGCTAATTACTTTCTTTCAATAGGCGGTGAGATTGAAACAAAGGCGTATATTACTTCTTTGGGGCAGTTGCCCCAAGCAAAAGCCATCATCTTTGATACTTCGGTAAAGCAGTTGTTGCAGATTGCGGGGCACCAATTCTCACCTATTTATCAAGCACAATTACGGAGATATCGGCCTGGTACAGGACTATTTAAAATAGATTGGGCATTAAATGAGGCTATTCCTTTTACTGCACCAGCATGCCGCGAAGCCGGCACGATACATATTGGAAATACGCTGGAAGAAGTTGCCCAAGCAGAAAAAGAAGTAGCTATGGGGAAGCATCCGGAGAAGCCCTTTGTGCTTTTGGCACAACAAAGTCTATTTGATGCGAGTAGAGCGCCAAGGGGTAAGCATGTGGCTTATGCCTATTGCCATGTACCCAATGGTTCTACCGTCAATATGGTCAGGCATATCGAAGACCAGGTAGAGCGCTTTGCGCCTGGGTTTAAAGACTGTATTTTAGCCAGACATACCTTAGATAATAGGGCACTCGAAAACTATAACCCCAATTACCATGGTGGCGACGTAAATGGTGGTTCACTAAATATCAGCCAGCTTTTTACTCGACCTGCGTTGCGTTTTTCGCCTTATCGTACCTCTGCAAAAGGGTTATATATCTGTTCGGCCGCAACACCGCCGGGAGGTGGGGTACATGGTATGGGTGGGTATCACGCGGCAAAAAGAGTGTTAAAAGATATATTTCATTTAGATATTGCTAATAAAAAAGAAATATGAAAAATTAAATAAAAGTATAGTATTTTAGTAGACTTTTTTATATCTTTGTTCTGTAGTTTAAACTGTCTCTTCTCTCATATTAGGTTTTATAATTGGTTAGCTCAAAGCACCTGCCCATCAGGTGCTTTGCTTTTTTAGTTTTATGAGAAGTATAAGTGTATACAGGTACGATTGAAATGTGCAGTTAATAAAGTTGTTAGTAGATTGTATATTGCTAATATATAGATGTTTATGTTTTTTGTATATAAAATCTATAAATTTTATAGATTTTGTTTTTATCTTAGCACCATGATCATCATATTATTAACTTAATTCAATGTAAATGGATCAATCTTACATACGCCCTCAATACTTCTCCTCCACTCGGGAGATAACAACTTTAGTCGTATTCGGACGAATGCGGATGTGTTGTTAGGTAACCACTTTCCTAATATCTAGCAATAGGAAAGCTGAGCTTTCCAACCATTTAAAATGTAACAAGTATTCAATTGAATGACCACTTGTATGTATTTACTATTTAAAAATTTTAAGAAAATGAAGAAAATTAAACCTATCCGCACTTATTTGCTGGTATTAACACTGACCCTATTTTATTTTCCATTGGCTGCCCAGGTGGAATCTCAACCCATTATCAACGCTACGCTGGAAGGAACTATTGTAGACGAGAAAAGCAACGAACCGATTGCAGATGTAACGGTCAAATTGGAAGGGATAACCCATCAGGTTAAAACCGATGGGCAAGGAAGGTTTCGGTTTGTAACCGGGCAAAAGCTGCCATTGACCCTAATCATCTCGCGCATTGGGTATCAAACAAAGAGGCTGGTGGTAGGAACATCGCCGGCCACAATCAGTCTGTCTCCTTATACAGAAGAATTGGAGCAGGTGCTCATCACCTCGCGGCGGCGCGTAGAGCAAATCCAGGATATCCCTATTCCGGTTTCGTTGGTCAGGGGGAGTACCATCGAAGATGCTGGAGCCTTTAATGTAGGTCGTATCAAAGAGATTGTGCCATCGGTGCAGTTATATGCTTCCAATCCGCGTAATACTACCTTAAATATTCGTGGCTTGGGGTCTACCTATGGCTTAACCAATGATGGTGTAGATCCGGGAGTTGGCTTTTATTTGGATGGGGTATATATTGCCCGTCCGGCGGCTACGGCATTGGATTTCATTGATGTGGAACGAATTGAGGTGCTGAGAGGGCCACAAGGAACCTTGTTCGGGAAAAACACTACGGCTGGGGCATTTAATATTACTTCACGCTTACCCGAATTTTCACCTAGTGCCAATTTCGAATTGAGCTACGGTAATTACGGGTACATTCAAGGGAAAGCCTCGTTAACCGGGCCTTTAGTGAAAGATAAACTAGCGGCAAGGGTTTCGTTTTCAGGTACACAGCGTAACGGTACCTTCGTTAATGTGCATACAACCCGCAAAATCAATGATATCAATAATCTGGGTGTTCGCGGACAGCTATTGTTTACCCCAACTGAAGACTTAAAAATTTCTTTGGCTGGCGATATAACGAAACAGCGGCCTGATGGCTATGGGTGGCCAATTGCCGGCGTTGTTGAAACTCAACGATCAGCATACCGGCAATTCAATCAGATTATTGAAGACTTAGGCTATACGATACCATACCATAGTGCTTTCGAACGAAAGGTAGATTTGGATACCCGTTCTAAAGCAGACAATGACTTGGGAGGTATCTCGCTGAATGCCGATTATAAAATAGGAAGTGGTACACTGACATCAACATCAGCATGGCGGTATTGGAACTGGGCCCCGTTGAACGATAGAGATTTTATAGGATTGCCTGCCTATACGATATCTGCAGGAAATTCGGCTCACAATCAATGGTCGCAGGAGTTTCGTTATGCCGGGCAGATTAATGATAAGATCAGTGGTGTGATTGGCGTATTTGGCCTTTGGCAAGATTTAAAAACCGATCCGGTACATACCGAAGAGGCGGGCGATGCCTTATGGCGCTTTCAGCAAAATAATCCGTCGCAGACAGAATGGGCACCAGGTCTGATTGACCATGTCGGTATTCGCACAAAATATGGTATCAAAAGTACCAGTTTGGCTATCTTCTCGCAGGTAGATTGGGCCATTACACCACAGTTGCATGTGTTGCCTGGCTTACGTTATAACTACGACAGGAAGAATACCAATTTCGATCGCAAAACGTATATCGAAAACAATGTTGCTTATACAGAAGAACAATTGGCCGCCGTAAGCAGCATTTACGCTGCCCAGCAGTTTCATGTTGACGAGGATGCTGATAATTTTTCAGGACAATTATCGGTTCAATATAAATTCAATCCCAACTATAATGCCTATATAACTTATTCGAAGAGCTATAAGCCGGTAGGTATTAATGTAGGGGGCTTACCTACTACGAAAGATGAAGACGGAAATACCATTGTACGTACAGATTTGGCTCGTGTACGCCCAGAATCAGTTAACCACTATGAACTAGGGCTTAAAACATCACCTATCCGAGGTGCGTTTTTGAACATAACGGCATATCGGACCAATATTGATGATTATCAGATTCAGGTACAATCTCCAGATCCCAGTGTGAATAGAGGGTACCTGGCCAATGCCGAGCAGGTACGTGTTCAGGGGTTTGAGGTGGATGGTGGTATACGGATTAATGATTTTGTGCGGTTTAACGGCTCTTTGGCATATACCGATGGCAAGTATCTTAAATTTACCAATGCCCCCGTGCCGCTAGAAGAAGTAGGCGGAGAGCAGGCATACAAAGATGTATCTGGAGGATTATTGCCGGGTATCTCGAAATGGTCCTGGTCTTTCGGGACCGAATTGACACAGAACGGAAAGTTTTTGGATTTAGAAGGTAGCTATTTTCTGGGTGCCGACGCTTTTTATCGGTCGGATTTTTCGTCAAGCCCTTCTCCCTCAAAATATCTGAACGTTGATCGCTATGCGCTCGTTAACGCACGTGTGGGGTTCAAAGCCCTGAACGGGATAGCTTTATATATTTGGAGCCGCAACTTGACCAATACAAATTATTATGAGCAGTTACTGGCAGCACCAGGCAATTATGGTCAGTATTACGGTGTTGTTGGAGACCCCAGGACTTTTGGTGTAACGCTGAGATATAATTTGAAGTAAGCAGAATTTTCTTAGCATCCAGCATATCGACGGAAGTGTCAATACAATCAAAAGAAAAATAGGATAAGTACACATTAGAATGATTATGAAAAAACTTAGGGTGCTTCGGTATTCCACCATGGTATTGTGCATAATTCTTGCATGTGAGGGCTATGTTAGCGCACAGGATAACACCAGCCCTATTATTAATGCTACCCTTCGTGGAACTGTTTTGGATTCTGTTACTGAACAACCTATTGAAGGAGTAACTGTACAGCTTCGAGCAGTTACCCATCAGGTAAAGACTGATGCAAATGGCAATTTTCAGTTTGTAACCGGACAAAAGTTACCGTTTACACTTCTTGTATCTTCGATTGGGTATGGATCCAAAACAATCGTGGTGAACACTTCGCCTATAACGATTTTGTTAAAATCTTCTTTAGAAAACTTAGATGAGGTGGTGGTAATAGGGTATGGAACCCAACGAAAGAAAAACCTCACCGGATCATTGGAAAGCATTCAACAAGAGCAATTATCAGATAAGCCCGTGATTTCTGTCGGTCAGGCTTTACAGGGGGAAGTTGTTGGAGCCACCGTTCAGCAAAGTGACGGTAGGCCGGGTTCATCACCATCCATTGTGATCCGCGGCAATGGTACTTTTAGTTCGGCAGGTAACGAGCCTTTGGTACTGATTGATGGTATACCAGGCACCTTGAATGCCATCAATCCGCAAGATGTAGACAATATTTCTGTACTTAAAGATGCCTCGTCAGCTGCGATTTATGGTGCACGGGCGGCTAATGGTGTTATACTAGTGCAAACAAAAAAAGGTGTACAAGGCAAAACCCGAATTGTTTATAATGCCACTGGTGGTTTTAGCGAGCTGGCTGATATGCCCAAATTTGTAGATTCGTGGATTTATGCGCAAGCCTATAATGAAGCCCTCACAAATGCAGGGCAGGGTGCCGTATATAGTGAAGAAGATATACAAAAGTTTAAGGACGGTACCGATCCAGATCATTTTCCGAACGATAAACATTATGAAATGGCGTTTGATAATAAAGCTTACCAAACGTATCATAACATTTCCATTTCGGGTGGAGGAGAAAAATCAACTTATCGTTTGTCTGGCGGGTACCTTCGGAATGATGGCCTTTTACAAAATAATCGGTCTAAAAGCTATACGGATAATTTGGAAAATTTTTATAACAAATATAATATCCGGTTAAATATAGACAATCAGCTAACCGAAAGATTGAAGCTGACAGCAAATCTTGCAGGCAATATCGATGATGAAACGGGACCTGGAGCACAAACCGGCGATCGTACCACCATGCGAGTGGTGACCAGGGTAGCAAGAATGCCTGCTGCCATTCCAGCCCGTACCTCAGAAGGTTATTATGGACGAATAGATAAGGGCGCACCCTGGGCAGATTTGGATGCCTCTTCATTTGAATATGAACGTAATTCAAATTTTACAGGCAATCTCAACCTGGATTATCAGTTATTTTCACCACTATCCATCCAATTACGCTCGGGGTATGTATACAACCATCAGAATTATAAGCTTTTTTCGGCCGATGAGCAAGTGGATGCAACAACTTACAATGGACCAGCAAAACTTGATGTCAATTGGAACTTAAGGAGAGAATTGACACTTGAAGGACTTGTTAATTATCATGAAACCTTTGGGGATCATGAGGTTTCGGGATTGGCCGGTTATTCACAAATAGAAAGCAAGTACGAATATCTCACAGGTTTTAGAGATCAATTCCCTACAAATGACCTGTATGAATTGGATGCAGCCAGTTCAGAAAATCAAAAAAACACAGGTGGTGCATCAGAATGGGCATTGGTGTCTTTTTTTGGTCGAGCCAATTATAGCTTCAAAAACAAATATCTTTTTGAAGCCAATTTGAGATACGACGGTTCATCTAGGTTTCGTAATGGTAAAAAATTTGGCCTTTTCCCATCATTTTCGGCCGGTTGGAACTTAGCCGAAGAGCAGTTGTTCGAAGAAAGGTTACCCTGGGTGGCTGAACTAAAATTGAGGGCATCATGGGGTAGGTTGGGAAACCAGCAAATAGGCAATTATCCCTATCAATCTGTCCTGTCTACGGGGAGTAACACCGTATGGGGTGAAAGTATCAACGCAGGAATAACCCTAAATACGTTGCCGTCGCGAGATATCGGTTGGGAAACGACAGAGATCAAGGATATCGGTCTGGATGCGTTGGTGTTGGATGGAAAGCTTAACCTGGTGGTCGATTATTTTAACAAAACAACGAGCGACATCTTATATTCCGTAACAACGGGTGGCACTTTAGGTTTAGGCACATCTCCTACCAATGCAGGAAAGGTAAGGAATAGTGGCTGGGATTTTCAGCTTACCTATAAAGGTAAAATAGGGGAGTTTGGTTACCACATTAGCCCACGATATTCCATTATTCATTCTGAAGTTTTGCAATTGGCTAATATAGAACGTGACATTGCGAACGGTTTATTTGTTGGCCAACCGCTCAATGCGATTTATGGGTATGTAACTGAAGGATTGTTCAGAGATGAAAATGATATTGCTTCCTATGCTACACAGTCTTTTGATGCTGTGCCAGGTGATATTAAATATAAAGATATCAGTGGGCCAAATGGGGTTCCAGACGGAAAAGTAGATGCAACTTATGATAGAACTGTAATAGGACAAACAACTCCAAAATATAATTTCGGTCTGAGTTTAAGTGGGAACTGGAAAGGTTTTGACTTTAATATCCTCTTAGATGGAGCTGGAGGAATGAAAAAATACCTGAACAATATGGCTGGCAGAGCTTTTGCAAATAAATCGAATGTGCAGCAATGGATGTGGGATAACCGTTGGACACAGGATAACCCTAATCCAGATGCGATTTACCCACGCTTCTATTTGCATGGAGGAGGGAACGATGAACCTTATTCTTATGTTTCTACCTATTGGACTTGGGATGCTTCTTATGTCAAGGTCCGGTCTGCCACTATCGGGTATACTTTTAGTAATGCGTTAGCAAAAAAAATCGGATTAGATAAAGTCAGAACATATCTGTCCGGAAGGAACCTGTTAACATTTGATAGCTTTTTTGCAGGATGGGATCCGGAAATCGATGTGATGAAAGGAGAAGGAGTACATTACCCTATGACTCGGACTTTTATTCTTGGGTTGGATATTAATTTTTAATGTAATGAAAAGGAGAACTAACATACGATACGTCATGGTGGCTGTTTGCTCAGCTATGATTTTTCAATCCTGTGTAGACAACTTATTAGACAAGCAACCCTTAACGTCACTTTCTTCAGAGAGTTTCTGGAAAACAAGCGACGATGCCTATTTGGCATTAGCTGGTGTTTATAATAAAGCGACTACTTGGACAAGTGCAGACCATATTTGTGAATTTGATGCCAATAGCGATAATGGTATGAATAGAAAACCCAATGGCGCATTTTTAACATATGGCAATCTCAATACCTCTACTTCTGAGATAAAAACCTATTGGAATGGTTCATACAAAGAAATCGCAGCAACTAATTTTTTTCTGGAGAATATTGATAAAGTGACTGAGCTGGATGAAAATGAGAAAAATGAACTAAAAGCGGAAGTTCGGTTTTTGCGGGCGTTTACTTACTTTAACCTTTACACCTATTGGGGAGGTGTGCCCTTAGTCACCAAAGTACTGAGTCAAAATGAAGCTAATACCGTTGCTGTTACATCGAAGGAAGAGATATACGATTTTCTTTTAAGTGAATTGACAGACGTAGCTCGATTTCTGCCTGATAGTCGTCCTGCCTCAGAAAATGGACGAATTGTTAAAGCTGCCGCACTAGCTGTGAAGGGGAGGCTACTTATGGGAGAAAAGAAATGGAGCGAGGCCGCTGAAACTTACAAACAGATCATTGATGGTGGAGTACATAATATTGATGCTAACTACGAAAATTTATTTAACGGTAAAAATGAAAACAGCAATGAAATTATATTTTCAAGGAAGTATTTGGAGGGTGAAGTGACGAACTCCACACAATTGTATTATAGGCCAAACTTGGATGGTGGTTGGCACCATTTAAACCCATCTCAAAGTTTGGTAGATAGTTATTTGTGTACAGATGGCCTTCCGATAGAAGAAAGCCCCTTGTACGATGAAGATTATCAAGTTGTGAAAAATGGAGTGAATTATCGCGACCCCCGGTTAATAAAGACTATTTTTTATCCCGGCGTATCCATACTCAACAATAAAGTTTATCAAGGCCATCCAGATTCTACTACGCTTACTGGTGATGTATTTACATACGATGCCGGGATGACCGGATATTGCCTGCAGAAATATGTAGACAATACCTATACCGGCGATGTATATAACTCGGGAGTTGATATTCCGGTAATCCGCTATGCAGAGGTATTGTTGAGTTACTTGGAGTGTGAAATCATGGTGGGAGAAGCTATTACAACAAACTTGTTAGATTTAACGATTAATAAATTAAGAAAGAGGGCAACCGTAAATATGCCTGCTGTTACAGAAAAAGACAATCAATTGCTTTTAGCTATTTTGAAAAGGGAAAGGCGCGTTGAGCTCGCATTCGAAGGTTTACGTTATTGGGATCTGGCGCGATGGGGAGAAATTGATGAAAAATTGAATAACAAGGCATTATACGGCATAAAACTAACCAATGATCCTGTTAATTATACCCGGTTTCCTGTAGGTCCCAAAGGGCATTATAAAGTATTGAATTTAAAAGCTTCTGCATCCGATTTACCTTGGCCCATTCCCCAAGATGAAGTGGATATCAATACAAATTTAGAACAAAAAGATAATTGGAAATAGACCATGAAATTACGAACAAGCACTAAAAGCTGTTTTATGTTTGCTATATGCGCTTTGAGCAGCATCATGGCTTATGGACAGCAAACACAACGGAACAAACCCAATATCATATTTATCTTAGCAGATGATTTGGGTTATGGTGATGTAGGTTTTAACGGACAGAAATTAATTCGTACACCCCATATTGATCTGATGGCTAAAGAAGGAAGGGTGTATGATGCATTTTATGCCGGAACTACCGTATGTGCACCCTCACGTTCATCGCTCATGACTGGGCAGCATACTGGGCATAGCTTTATAAGGGGCAATCTGGGCGTGGAACCCGAGGGACAGTATCCCATTGCCGATTCGGTTTTGACCTTAGCCGAAGTGTTAAAAAGCAATGGTTACAAAACAGGAGCATTCGGAAAATGGGGGCTCGGACCGGTTGGGTCTGAAGGGGAACCCAACAAACAAGGCTTTGATAAGTTTTTTGGTTATAATTGCCAAAGCTTGGCACATCGCTATTATCCAGACCATCTGTGGGATAATGAAAACAAAGTGGTATTGACGGATAATAATGACTTGCGCAACAAGAGTCAATATGCACCGGATTTAATTCAGCAAAAAGCGCTGAACTTTATTGACGATAATAAAGATGCACCTTTCTTTTTGTTCTTGCCTTATATTTTACCGCATGCAGAACTCATTGTACCCGAGGATAGTATATTTGCTTCTTATAAAGGTAAATTCGAAGAAAAGCCTTTCCATGGTAAAGACTATGGTAAACAGGCCGCTCCTTCGGGGTATACTTCTCAACAATATCCCCATGCTACTTTTGCTGCTATGGTAAGCCGGCTCGATAAGTATGTAGGTGAGATTTTGGAAAAGGTAAAATCCCTCGGTTTAGACAGCAATACCCTGATTGTTTTTAGTAGTGACAATGGCCCTCATAAAGAAGGTGGGGCAGACCCCGTCTTTTTTAATAGCAGCGGCGGATATCGGGGAATCAAGAGAGATCTCTATGAAGGCGGTATACGCGTTCCCTTGGTTGTTCGATGGCCGGGTAGCATAGAAGCATCTTCGAAAGGCAGGTTTGTTGGGGCCTTTTGGGATCTGTTACCTACTTTTGCCGATATTTCGGGCGCACAGACACCTGCAAATATAGATGGCATATCTTTTCAGAATAGTTTATTGGGAGAGGAATCCGAGCAAAAGCAACACGAATTTTTATATTGGGAGTTTCATGAGCAGGGAGATAAGCAAGCAATACGATGGGGCAAATGGAAAGGCGTTAAGTTAATGGTGAAATCGCCCGTCGGTTCCGTATTCGAGCTTTATGACCTAAAAATTGATCCCTCCGAACGTAATAATGTCGCTTCACGCCATCCTGATATCGTTAAACAGATAACGCGTTTCATGCGGCAATCACATAGAGAAAGTGAAATATTCCCATTGCTGGATCATTGATTAACTTATAATACAAGTGCTTTAATATAATGGCTAAACTTTAAATGACGTCGATGTTTTTTTGTTAGCGGTAAATTTAAATTGATATAAAATCTATCAATATAGTAGATATTGTATTTTTATTTTTATCTTAGCGCCCAACATAAAAACCTAAAATGGTTTTTTTGGAGTTGCCCATAAAGCATTCATATATTCCGTATGGATTAAATATTGGGAAAAGAGGTTGAACATATTAAGATAGGAAAATAAAGAATTATGAGTGTAAAAACCAGAATAGCAACACTTTCGCAGCAGGCGGGCAATGTATCATTATCTTATATCGCGTGGGTAATTTTAGTCTTAAAGTTTGTTGTGCTATCATATTTTGTCTATTTGGTAGTAAACGGATACCAGCAAGATCAGATCAACTTCGATTCCTCTTTTTTATTTTTTATACTGGTAGGCTTTTTTGCACAGATTGTTGACGGTGCTTTGGGTATGGCTTATGGTGTTAGTTGCACCAGTCTGTTACTTACACTGGGTGTGCCGGCCAAGTTAGCATCGGCCAGTGTACATACCGCAGAAATTTTTACCACGGGTGTTTCCGGTTTATCACATATTCGTTTTAATAATATAGACAAGCGCTTATTCTTCAAAATCGTGCTGACAGGTACCATAGGTGCCGTGCTGGGAGCCTATTTGCTATCTGGTATTTTCGATGGCGGCATTGTAAAACCTTATATTTCTATTTATCTATTGGTTTTGGGTTTGTATATATTGTCTAAGGCGTTTAAATCAAAAGAAAAAAAAGAACCCAAAATCAAATACGCTTCTGTATTGGCTTTTTTTGGTGGCTTATTTGACGCCATAGGAGGAGGGGGGTGGGGGCCTATTGTAACTTCCAACCTACTTACTCAAGGCCATAGTCCTCGTTATACCATCGGTACGGTCAATACAGCCGAATTCTTTGTTACCTATTTTGCAACAGCGGTATTTATTTTTGTACTGGGTGTACAACATGTAGACATTGTACTCGGATTGATTATTGGTGGAGTTTTGGCCGCTCCGTTCGGAGCATATTTGGCCTCAAAGATCAATCAAAAGCTGCTTTTGGTTCTAGTGGGTATTTTAGTTATTCTCACCTCTGCATGGGCTATCTTCAATGCCTTTTGGGTTTAAATTTTAATGTAGTGAGCTTGTTATTTTCGCTTCCACCATCTTGCTAAAAGAAATAAGGTAGGTAAAAGTATGACGATTGTTACCCAAAATTTTGTAGAAAAGCTTTAACGTTTGACGGCTTTATCATTTCGGGAAACCAATTGTTGCAAGCTGTCCTGTTTTAGCTGTATGGTGCTATGTTGTACGAGTTTGCTCGTGCTATCTTGCAACTGCCGTTGCGCCTGGATTTTTCGGTGTAAGCGTATGCTCTCTGCTTTCCCTTGGTAACCGTCCGCAACAGAAAAATGGAAGTTTCCGTTTGGGATAATCTCGATCCAAGCATGCTCCTCTGTTTGTTCGAATTGCTGCTGTTGCTTTATTAGCTGGCTACTCAAACGATCTTTTAGTCGGGAGATATGACTATTCGTTTTCACCTCGAGCACTTGGTGTTGTTGTTTCTGCGTATGGCAGGCTGCCATGAACAAGCCTGCTAAAAGGAAGTATTTTGCGTTCATGATCTGTTTTTATTGTTGAAAGGATGAAAAATGGGAGGTAAACCGACCAATCTGCAATCGGCTTGCCCCCCATGTCGTCATTTGCGCTATCTCGCCATGAGCGATACGACTTCGCTCCAGTCGCCAGCACCGCGCCGATTACGTGTGCGTACACGTATGTATAAAGCGTTCCCATGGTTACAGGAGCAATGATGTTGCCGCGTGAGTTGGATGTGCGCATCAACTCTTCCGGCCATTGAATCTGCCCCAGTTCATCCCGCCCGCTTATCTAGATCGAGGGTGGTTTGCAGGTTGTAGGCATTGAATACGCCTAGAGCCGTGCTATTGGGGCCGTAACCTATGCTACCATTGCTGCTATTGATGTTATATGAACCGTCTTCCAGGTATACCGGTACATTGGGAGGCAAAATATAGGTGAGACGAGCCAGTGGTTGTAGACCAATGTATTGTGTGTTAACGCTGGTGCCAGAAGATGATGCGATGGAGTTAGGGGCAATAGCGCCGGTATTGGGGCCAGCATTTTTAGACAGGCTGTAGGTAAGTGTTGGTTCCCACCTTGATGAGCTTATTCAGCTGATGGTCGAGGTTGAGACGTAAGCCCTTTTGCTTGAAATTATTGGTTTTTATAATACCATTTTGATCGGTAAAGTTGGTCGACAGAAAATACCGGGTAGCGTCTGTTGCGCCCGATATACTGACATTGTGGTTGTGCGATACGCCGGTTTGATAGGCCACATCGTACCAATTGGTTTCAATGGTGTGACCTTGGGCGTCTGTACCCAAAACAAAGCCTGGCGATAAGCCTGCATTTGTTCGGGCTTCGTTTTTGATAGCTACATAATCGGTCGCATTTAACAATTCGGGCAGGTTGTAGGGCTTGCTGAAGCTTACCCAGCTGTCGTAGCTAGCACGCGCTTTCCCGGGTTTGCCCTTTTTGGTGGTGATGACAACTACTCCATTGGCCGCACACGATCCGTAAATGGCTGTGGCCGAAGCATCTTTTAGTACATCGATGGTCTCAATATCGCTGGGGTTGACGCTGGCCAATGGGTTATTACCCACATTTCCACCGGCCGATTCGGTGAAAATGGTTACCCCATCTACTATGATGAGCGGATAGATAGAGGAGGTGATGGAGTTGATGCCCCGAATACGGAAGACGGGCGTAGCATTGAGTGCGCCACTGGGTTGAATGATGTTCACACCGGCAGCCTGGCCACCCAGCAGCTGATCAAAACTCTGTGCCGGTCGGTTTTCCAACGCAGTTGCTTTTACTTGTGCAGCCGAACCGGTATACAGCCGTTTGCTTTGCGATGAATAACCGGTAACCACCACATCATTTAATTGATGTAAAAGGGGCTTTAATTGGATGGTGACAGATACCTGAGTAACAATCACTTTGATCTGTTGATAGCCAATGTAGCTGACCAATAAGGTGGCTGGCAATTTTTGACCCGTTACAAAGGTAAAATTTCCTTGCTCGTCTGTAGAGACGCTGTGGGTAACACCGTCGAGTTGCACGTGGGCTCCCGGTAAAGGCTCTTGGGTAAGTGAATCAATTACCCGGCCTTGGATATTGGCATTGATAAGAGGTTGTGTTTGAACTTGGGAATATGTTAGGAGTGGGAGTAACCCCGTGATAACCAGTAAGAAGTACTTCCCAATAGTGGGTAGAATAGCCAACACACATGCTGGCTTTGCAATTTTTTGCATATATTTACCATGTTTAATTAGTGATGGAAACAGGGATCGCAACGCCAATTGATCACCCTGTTTCTTAATTATTCAGCGGGAAGATGTGCTATGCATCTTCCATTTTTATTTCCCGGTACCGTCTAGCTACACATTCGTGCGGAGACGTTATATGCGGAAGAAACCAACAATCGGATGTGATGGGTAGATTTAATAAAAGGGTAAAGCAGTTTTTTCATTGAACATACAATTTTTAAATAACGATGAAAGCTTGCATGTGTTCGATTTATTTAAACACTCTTTAAATGTTTGCTCATGCAATTTTCATTACAAATGAATTGAGTTGACGGCGACAAATATAGGAATATTTTTAAAAATCTACTATTTCTGTAGATTTTATATTTAATATTATTTGTACTCGGTGGTTTAGTTATTTTAAGTATTTTTATTTCAGTTAAATAGTTCTAATATATATGGAAAATAAATAGCTATAAAAACGGTTCTTTCTTTCGTATGAGCTCTTGATAAAATTTAATATCATTTTCCAGTTTGTTGATATAAAGCTCTTTTTCTGTCAGCAATTTTTTATATAATGTTTTTTCTTCGTTATCCTTTTTCGATATTTCAAAAAAAGCATGGAGGTCGAGATCAATTAAATGGGCTATTTGCATCAATCGCTCAATATCAATCCGAGTAATACCGTTTTCAATATTCTGATATGTTTTGAGTACGATATGGAGTTTTTCGGCCATGGCAGACTGTGAAAGCCCTTTAGCTTTACGTTGATTTTTAATAAACAAATGTAACTCGTTGTAATTCATGTCTTTTGCTATTTTCTAAGTTCATTTGAAAAATTCATATGGATTTAGAAAGTGCTGAATATCTTATAACCTACTATACTGTTATATAAAGTAGGGAAACGCCAGACCATAGGAGCAAAGCTAAATAAAAAAGTCTAGTAAACAAATAGACTTTAAAATAAATTCGGAAACAGTATCTTTGAGCTCAAGTTTAAAAATATGGCTTTATGTTAAATACCTATGCTGTTATAACAGGTGCAAGTAGGGGACTAGGAAAATACATTGCTATAGAATTAGCAAAAAGAGGATATAACCTATTATTGATAGCACGTTCTGTTCATGATATGGAGTTGTTGAAAAAGGATGTAGAAGAAAAATTTGCAGTGCAAGTGGCTGTGCTGGGAGTTGATCTTTCTGTTGAAACTGCAATAGAAGAGGTAATGCGTTACGTTGTGGCCAATAATTTGTCTATTCAAGTATTGGTGAACAATGCAGGTTTTGGACTTTGGGGGGCATTTTCAGAACTTGCTTGGAACGAACAACGGTCTATGATTGATTTAAATATACGTTCTTTAACTAGACTGAGCTTTTTATTGTTACCTTATCTCAAACAACAACCAAAAGCCTATATCATGCAGGTGGCAAGTACGGCCGCATATCAATCGGTACCAACACTGGCCGTTTACGCAGCAACAAAAGCATATGTATTGTCTTTTAGTCGTTCCTTGTATCATGAGCTAAAACCCTATGGTACTCGTGTTACTTGTATTTGTCCCGGGCCCATGGAGACTGGATTTGCTGACCGTGCAGGGATGCAGGCGTTGGCACATCTAACGCAAAAATATAATATGTCGCCCGCTTTGGTGGCCCAAAAAGCTGTTAAAGCAATGTTTGCCGGCAAATTAGAGATAGTGCCGGGTTACATGAATCAACTGCAACGATTTGCAGATTGGTTGTTGCCTAAACGACTGGTGGAGGCCGTTGCCGCAAGATTATATAAAAAATAGTTTAATGTAATACCGAAAAATTTGGAAATCTAAATAAGATTACTACTTTTGTAAAGTCTACTAAAATAATAGACTTTAATGAATAACCATTTCAACATATCCAACACGAAGCTTTCCATGCGAATGTGCTGCCGCATGGAGATGTGTTGCTGATTACTGTACCTACTCTATAAATTAAGTGAAATTCCAACACTTAGCTGAATCTTAAAAAAACTTTTACCCTTAAATTTTATTCATATGGTGACTACTTATCCAACCTTTCGGTTCGACGGTCGGCTCAATGCAGAGCAAAGGACTTTTTTTGAAGCAAATGGATTTATCCATTTCAAACAATTTATTAATGAAGAAGCTGTAAAAGCGATTATACATGCGTCAAAGGAAGTGGAGCAACAATGGCTCGCTACAGGTGTAGAAAAAATTAACGGTGTGCCCATCAAGTACGGTGTGGATGTGGACGATCAGCCCATTGTACAACGGTTTGCTTTTATTAATAAATATCATCCGGTGTTAGAAGAGTTGGCGTTGGATCCACGTTTCCAACAATTATTACCATTGGCTGGTCCAGATGCACGCTTAGGTACAGATGAAAAAGACGGTATGGTGTTCAACCATTATGTCAATGGCCCGAAAAGTAAATTTACGCAAATGGGATGGCATACCGATGGTTTGCGCGATGTTTTTCAGGGTACCAAATTAAATCCCATGTTGAATGTAGGTATTCATTTGAGTACATTGGGTCTTGACCATGGTGGTTTACGTATCCTGCCAGGTACGCATAAACAAAACCTTTATCAATTACTGTTCAGAAAGAAATATTTTTTATCGCATGATGCTGATCCGCACGAATTAGCGATCATTCCAGAAGCTGGTGATGTGACCATACACGACGGTCGGTTGTGGCATCGAGTGGCAAAATCAACAGTTAGCGGAGAAGCCAGTAGACGAAGGGTTATTTATATTCCTATCATTGCAGGAAAATACAGTCCTAAAAACGAAAATAGCCCAACCCTATTTTACCAACGTTTTGCTGGTATGGTGGTGCGTTAAAGTAGTGTCGTGGCCGTGTGACCGAGCGGTTAGGTGGAGGTTTGCAGCACCTTTTACAGCAGTTCGAATCTGCTCACGGCCTCAAGTTTGAATGATTAGTAATCTAAAAAATCTATAAATATACTAGATTTAATATTTTTATTTTACCTTTACGGCTCGTTTTTGAATTAAAATGATAAGTAGAAGCCGCATGGAAAGGTTTAATGGAGACTTCGGAAAAGCCGGACATAGCCACTTTGCGATAGATATAGAGCGAATGGGAGAAGTGTGGAAAACAATTGGTGGGAAATGGCGATTAAAATTGATTATTGCGTTGGCCCAAGGGGATAAACGATTCAATGAATTGAAAGAAGCCGTTCATGGTATTTCTCCGCGAGCGTTGTCTAAAGAACTGAGAGAACTGGAAAAGCATGGTTTAATCAAGCGAATGGAATCCAGGTCCAAACCAGGAGCGGTTTCTTATCAATTAACCGATATTGCTTTTCGTTTAAAAGATGCTATACGTGCACTCGATCATTGGAATGCGTGGTATAAACAACAGTTCCGGCGTGAGAAATTAGTTTATTAGCCCTTTCGTTTTATATGAACTTTTCTATAAAAAGCTTACTTCTTTTAGCCAATGGCTTTATGTTCTTACAAGCTATTTTTTAAAAATAAAATACACGGCCAATACCAATAATATAAAGCCAATGAGGTGATTGGATGTGAATGTTACATTTTTGAAAACGCTTACCGAAAAGACGGTAAATACCAACAAGGTAATTACCTCTTGTAACACCTTGAGCTGAACAAGCGAGAAGGGGCCACCGTTGCTTGAAAAGCCCAGTCGGTTGGCAGGTACTTGAAAACAATACTCAAAAAAGCCAGTCCCCAGCTAATCAAAATGATCAGCCATAATGCGGTATTGTGTGAGCCGTCTTTGGCGAAGAATTTGAGATGTCCATACCAAGCGAAATTCATGAATATGTTAGATAGCACTAACAATAGGATGGTAGATAAGCTTTTCATAACGTGATCGATAAGCGGGGCAAGTTTAATCAATTTTTGTTGATTTTTTTAGTGATTCGAATAGCTGTTTTTTGTTTTAAGATAGTTATATTGACTGTTTCTTTTTGATTCTTTTGATTGAGCATATTTTGGATTTTATAGTAAAGAAATAGTACTGATTTTTGTGATGTAAATGAGGTAAGAATGGAAACACAAGATAAGATAAACTATCATCGTATAGCAAAGGCTATCACCTATATAAAAGATCATTTTAAAACGCAACCGAATTTGGAACAGATTGCCGAGCACGTGTATCTAAGTCCCGCTCACTTTCAACGCTTGTTTACAGAATGGGCGGGCACAAGCCCGAAGAAATTCCTTCAATACATTAGCGTTGCCCATGCAAAGCAAATACTTCAAGCAAATAAACAAGCTACCTTATTTGATACCACATTTGAAACGGGTTTGTCCAGTACGAGTAGGTTGCACGATCTGTTTATTCACATTGAAGGTATGACTCCGGCAGAATATAAAAACGGTGGAAAAGATTTAGCGATCAACTATAGTTTTGCCGATAGCCCTTTTGGTCATGTAATTGTAGCTTCTACAGCTAAGGGTATTTGTTACATGGCTTTTGAAGAAAAAGAAGAGCAGGCATTAGTCAATTTAATTGCGAAATTTCCTGCGGCATCATTTCAACAGAAATCGGATACCATGCAGCAACGAGCATTAGCTATCTTCGAGCATCCAGGAAACGGAATGGCTGATATTAAATTGCATTTGAAAGGAACGGATTTCCAGTTAAAGGTTTGGGAGGCCTTACTCAAGATCCCGATGGGTAATTTGTCTACCTATGGCACTATTGCCTGTGATATTAATCTTCCAAAAGCATCGCGAGCAGTCGGAACAGCAGTTGGTAGTAATCCAGTTGCTTATTTGATACCGTGTCACCGAGTTATTCAATCTACCGGCGTATTTGGTGGCTACATGTGGGGCAATACCCGTAAAACAGCGATGATTGGTTGGGAGGGTGTGCGGGTTTATGAAATGTAAATCCAATAGCTAAAGCGACTGTTGATTGCAAAATTTTAAATGAAAGGTTGTGGTAGAATTACTTCGTTATAAAACAACAAAAGCCCTTGCTTTAGCAAGAGCTTTTTGTCTGTGGGGAGGCAGGATAATTTTCGAATCATTTTCTGAATGATTTGAAAATATTAATCCAATCTATGGAAGACAAATTCTGGAAGTAAGTGCGGGATTATTGTCAAAATAACTTAATATGTAATACCAACGTACCAATTCTTACTTTTTTAACTTCCACATCGCGCCATCCCTAATCGTGATTTGTATAATTTTTCTTTCTTTTTGTTGGTTCATAGTTGCCAATTTTGTAGACACAAAATTGGCAATAGCCGTCCGTTTTATCTTTGATGGCAAAATAGCGAGTTGCATCTTGCCCCTCTTCATTAATAAAAAATATCCGTAAACAACCTTTGCTAACGAAGAATGTTCGTTGGCTGATTTGGCCATGTGTAAGTAACAATTCGTTTTTTTGTAGTCTTAACGGATTGAAGTAAGAAAGAATGGTGTTTAGTTCTTCTTCGTTTACTTTAATAGTTTTATTGATATAATTCGCTAGTTGTTCAAGCATTTTCAAATTTACGAATTTCTGTTTTTTTACGTCCATAATGCGTGAGCATAATAGCAATAACGGATGCGACTGATGCTAATAAGTAAATTGAAGCATGGCCCAAGTGTTCTGCAATCATTCCTGTTACAGGGCCTGTAGCACCTAATGCAAGGTCAAAAAAAGCAACATAAGCACCTAACGCAACACCACGATTTTGTAATGAAACTTGCTTAACAGCTTCAACTCCCAAAGACGGAAATACCAACGAAAACCCAAAACCTGTAAGTGCTACTCCTGCAAGTGCCATTTCAGAAGAAGTTGCTATCCAGATACAAATTAAACCTGCAATCTCTACCAATAACGAAAAGAAAGCAATAAGATGTCCGCCGTGTTTGTCTGGCAGGTGTGAAAAGAGCAATCGCGCAAATATATAGGCAACACCAAATATGGTAAGCGATAAGGACGCATTTTGCCAATGTTGTTGCGCAAAATAAAGTGTAATAAATGATGCGATAACGCCAAATCCTACTGTTGCCAAAGCTAAACCGCTACCTTGACGCCAAATGGATTTAATAACTTTGTAGAATGGAAGGCGCACTGTTCCCAATGGAATTACGCCTTTAAGCCCTAATGCAAGTATCAAAGCAAGTACAGGAAAAAAAAATACGGAAGCAAATGCCCAATTCAATGAAAAATGATGTTCCATTGCCATACCAATCGGTGCACCAAAAGCCAATGCTCCATACATTGAAATCCCATTCCACGCCATCACTTTTCCCGAATACTTTGCACCCACAAGGCCGATCCCCCAGGATAAAGCTCCTGTAATCAACAAACTTTCCCCAAGCCCCAGCGAAAGCCGTCCCCCAATTAGTATTGCAACACTCAATTGTGGTTGGTGTGAAGTTGTATTGGAAAATAAATACAGAATTCCTGTGATTGCACAAAAAAGCAATCCTGAAATTACGGAACGCTTACTTCCTTTTGTGTCGCAGATAGTTCCCGAAAAATGTCTTGTTACTAAGGTTGCTGCGGACTGTATGCCAATAACAATCCCGACCATAAAGTCGTCAAAGTGTAATGTTTCGGTTATAAAAGTGGGTAAAACACCAAAAGAAACTCCCAAAGAAAAAAAACCAAGGAATACGATTGTACAGAGTATCAAGAGATATTTTACCGGTGCGCTTGCTTCTGTGGTCAATTTTTCCAGATTCTCCACTTCTGTACCGGCTGTGTCAGTATTCGACACAGTTTTAATAATAATTTGTTTCATAACTAAATCGTTTAAAATAATGGTGCAAAATTGCCCATCTCAAAAACGATAAAGTTTGATGTATGTCAAAAAATACAATCACCGATTTTTTAACGTTGAGATATAAGTTTGCCGTTAACTTTTTGTTTGACGTACTCCTTGATAGCAGATTTCAGCTGTATTACAACTGTACAGTACTGACAACAGTACTTTTATTTATGATGCTTTATAAACCTAAAAATTGTTCGGCAAAATTCTTTATTGTTCTCAAAATAAAGCAAATGCCCTCCCTTTAATTTTTGAACGCTCTTATTTGGAAAATTAAAACTTTTATAGTGGTTTATTCCAATTGCATAATCTTTTTTACCCGTAATAACCAACACAGGTACCATTACGTTATTTGTAAGTGTACTATAATCCTTCCAATAATCTTCGATTTGAAAAATATTTTGAGCAAAGTCATAATTCCCGGGGTTTGTATGATCTATTTGGTTCAGCAAATCTACATGCTGTTTATTGTCGGAAATTGTCTTGTAATCCAATCCTTTTTCGGATAAGGCCGTTTTCGCTTGCATAAAAGAAGCTATAAATGATGATGTGGTACTATCGGCAGGGATAGATTTATATCCTGACAAACTATCCATATATTGTAGTTGAGCGTTAAGCGAACCATGCATATTCAACGTGGAATTGGCTAAAATAAGTCCTTGTACGTGTTCGGGATATTTTATTGCGTAATTCAGCGCAAGGATACCACCGAAAGAGTGGGAGAGCAAATAGATTTTATCAGCCTGATAATGCTCTCGGACAGCTTCAATATCGTTGACCATTCTTTCCAAAGAATAATCCGTTGTAGATTTACCTGAGCGCCCACATCCTCTTTGGTCATAATATACCATTGCCAGTTTTTTCTCGAGATTTTTGCCTTTGAGTTTTTCGAATGATCCGCTCCATGCTCCCGGGCCACCATGAACAAAAATACATAAAGGCCCTTCTCCTGATTTTTTTACATACAATTGGGTGCCGTCGTCTGTGATTAAATGATTTTCCTCGTAGTCTGCGTGGTATTGGGCATGGAGATTCGAACTGTAAATCAGAAATAAGAATAATGACAGATATAAAAAGGTTTGTTTCATTTTTTCGATTGACAAGCGATTTGGATATTTTTTGAACATATAATTTAGTATTCGTTTTTAATGACAAAGAATGATCCGCGAATGATTCCAGCCAATTTAGACTTTTGCCGGGCAAACTTAAATTTTCCCAACTCCTCAGGTATTTCCATTCCCTCGGATAGTTTAAATCCTACAGCCCTTTTTTTCGGATTGTCAAGCGGATATAAAACATTAATACCAAGGCCACTTTCGTAAAAAACAAATACCCATTTTATGTTTTCAACCTGCAATATTGCGGTTTCTAAGGGTTTTGAAGCTATAACGATGCCTCGCTCATCCTTTAATATTTTGTGAACCCACATAATGGTTTCAGTACTTTCACCGGCGGGTGTAACACTAAATTCCGTGTTGTATTTATTCATAAAATAGCGTGCTTCGTTTGCCCGCAAACCGGCAAGAGCTTCTGCAACAGGAGATGATTCTAAACCTGTTATGGTTATGTTTTTGAAATCTATTATCATAGTGATACTGTTATTTGTTGTTAAGAATAATTTTTCGGTCAGAAGGTCTGAAATACCAGGAAACAGCAATCAGAACCAGATATAGTAAAGAAGGTAATATCAATTTAAAAGCATCGCCCGAAGCGATGTGTGAATATAGTGCTCCGGTTACGGTGAAGAAAATGCCTGCATAGGCCCACTCTTTTAGCAGTGGAAATTTTGGAATTAGGAAAACAATCACACCCAGTATTTTCCATATTCCGAGTAGTGTAAGAATGTATGCGGGATAACCCAAATGTATCAGATTTTCTTCCGTACCCGGTCCGGCAGACGGTATTCTAAATAGCTGAATAACGGCGGTAGATACCATTCCCAAACACAACCAAATGGTTGCTATCCAATAAATTATTTTATCTCTTTTTTTCATACTTCACTATTTTAATTTGTTTATGATTTCCTGTAGTTTACTGTGAGCCATATTAATCCCGTATGCAAACGGAAGTTTTAATTGTTCTGCCCTGTGTTGCTCTGATCTATAAATGATTTGCATGGTCAGTTTACTTGTATCGTCAGTCAGTTTTTCAAATTCCAGAAATTCGAGCTGAACGCCAATGGGCATATTTTCCATTTCGAATGTCCGTATGATTTTCTGGTTAGGAATAAATTCGTGAATTGTGCCGTTTGCCCGAAAAACCACCTTGCCATCGTGCGAAGTTTCAAAAGCATAAGAACCGTGTTTTTTGTTTTCTATTTTTAAAACTTTTGTTCCCATCCATTGCTCGATGAATTCGGGCTCTTCGTATGCCTTAAAAAGCAATTCTAAAGGCAGGTCAAATTCTCTTGTTATGACGATTTCCTGTTTGCCTTCTTCGGCATTTATTTTTGTTTTTTGTTCCATTTTATTATCTGTTTTTGATTTATAGGATTTACATATTGAATGGTTATTTCTTTTTGTGCTCGTCAATCTTCGATTTCATTACGGCTTCCAACTTGTTAAACCGGTCGTCCCAAATTTTGCGGAACGGTTCTATAAAGTCTGCTACTTCTTTCATTTTTTGAGGATTGAGGTGATAATAAATTTCTCTGCCGTTTTGCTCTTGTTTCAATAGTTCACATTCGGCAAGTATTTGCAAATGCTTTGAAACGGTTGGTCTTGCCGTATCAAAATTGGAAGCGATTGCGCCTGCTGTCATTGATTGCGTAGCAACTAAAAGAAGTATTGCCCGTCTTGTCGGGTCGGCAATGGCTTGAAAAACGTCTCGTCTTATTTTCATTGTGAAGTCATTTGACTACAAATTTAAATGAAGTTATTTAACTACGCAAATTTTTTGAGAAAAATTTATGCCGATTGATGTTCGTTCGGATGTCGGGAGTGTCTCATTTTTATGTTTTTGCAATGGTTGAACCTGATCCAAGCGAAATTATTTTCCCTAGGATATATACTTGATAAACAAAAAATTAGGTGATAACGAATGCGAAAGCAAACTCCCTGAAAGCCTGGAAATAAAAAATAGCAGTAAACGGCCAGTTCGAACCGGACACACCCTAAAAAGGCGCCCATACAAACCGTTTATTTACAAGGGGTTACTGCCAAATAAAAAGGACAAAAAAGTTTTTACGCTTCTTTGTCCTCTCAAGTCGGGGTGGCAGGATTCGAACCTACGACCTCCACATCCCAAATGTGGCGCGATACCGGGCTACGCTACACCCCGATTAAGCTTATATTCGCTTAATGCGGTGCAAATATAGTGTTAAGTTTCAATTTGTCAAATCTTATTTTTATTAGGTATGATAACTGGTTGAATTAAAATGAGATATTTTGAAAATTTATCATTTTTAAACCTCCTAAACAATATGCTATTGTATATGTTAGTTTGCTAAATACGTATAAATAAAATGAGGCAATTATTAAAAATTATATGGATGTTATTGCTTGTTAGCCTTAATGGTTGTGGTAATTACCAGGAAGAGCATAGCAAGGAAAGGGCCGATAGTCTAAACCAGTCGCGAGTTGAAGAGGCGGAACAAATGGGGACCACTACCTCGTTTGATGAGCAGGATGCATCTTTTGTCGTAGATGCCGTTAATCTGAGCATGGTGCAGGAGGGAATAGGAAACCTTGCAGAACAACGAGCTTCTGAAGAAGTGATTAAAACATTTGGCAAGGATATATTACGGGATTTTAGTGAGGTACATGTGAAATTAAATCGTTTTGCCAAAACCGAACGTATTTCGGTGCCCTTAGTGCTTGGTGACGAAGGCAATCAATTACTCAAAGAACTTTCCAACAAATCTGGGATGCTCTTTGATCAGGCATTTATGAAAGCCGAATCAAAAATATTGCAAAGAAATTATCAAAAATTTGATCGATTAAGAAATACGGTACAGCATGTAGAATTAAAGAAAATAATTGAAAATGCATTGCCCATGATAAAAGATCGCCTTTCTTATGTCGAAGCACTAGATGAACAACTTAGTAATAATAACAAAGAAAAGAATAAATAATCGCTATGAACACGGTCATGAAGCATCATTTATTCTAATAAGTTTAAGCTATTGAAATAAATTGTTTATTCGGTAATAAGGCTATATTTATAACTTCTACCGTATTTTTTTGCTTTTATAAATTCATTTTTTAACAAATAAGATAAGCGTACAGCTACGGCCTTTTCTACCTTATACGGATCTATTTCCGGTTGCGCCTTATGGATAACATCCAGAATATCTTCTCGATAGCCAGAACCTAATTTAGTTAATGCGTAACTAATTTTATAGTCTAATTTACTATTGATATTAAAATTTGGTTGCACTTCGAGTGGTTTGTGTATTTTTTTCTTTCTGCGCGGGTCTTCTAAATCATCCTCTTCATCTTCCATACGATCATTTAGTGGAATGTATCTTTTCTGTGCAATCGCATGAATGGTTATATCGATACTTTTCAGTTCTTCTTTCAACTGCTGCTGTCTTTGCTTTAAAAACTCAACAACTTGTTTTTCGGTTAAATTGTCTTTCATTATTACATTTATGCTAGGTTAATAACAAAAATATAATATAATTTTAATATTCAAAAATATTTAAAATTTAACAATTCGTGAAAGGTGGTTCATTAATTTAGAGGTAAAGCATACCCAATACTCAATGTGAATATCCGGCTCTTTCCTTCCGGATCAATCGTTGTCGTTTCGATCGCTCCGTTTCGAAGATTCTGTATTTCGCGTGTTTTATAAAGGGTCTTAAAGCCCCATGCAAAACGTGCATCTACTACAATGAAACTGGTGTTAAATGGAAATTCAATGCCACCCCCGATTACCGCCCCCCAATCGGTGCGATTAAATCGATTGTCAAAATCTGCTGAATGATTATAACTAGGAATAAGTGGTTCTGTACTCTCTAATTTTTCCCTGCCACCAAGAGCATAAGAAAAAGACGGACCTGCATTGAAATAATAACGTGTGCCAATACCAAAATCAAAACGGGCTAACAAGGGTATTTCCAGATAATGGAGTGTGCTCTTTTGGATAAGCGTACTGTTACCGTTATCCTGCGTTGATTGTTCAATAATATGATCTGTACGGTTGTTGCGCATACTGTAGTTTAATTCTGGCTGAATAATAAAGGTACGCAATGCATTTAATCCAATGTTGAATCCAATACCGGCTGATATGCCAGGGGAAAACCGCTGATCGCTTAGGTTGGAAGATGTCTTGCTGAAATCGTAAGTATTTGCATTTAGCCCTATTTGAGGGATAAGGTAGATGTCCTGACCAAAGCTCTGCATGTACGTTATCAAAAGAAAGAAAAAGAGTAATTTTTTCAACATGTATATATAGTTTTGCAATCAGTAGGGTAACAATGAAATGTTTTCTTTTGTTTTATCGCAAACAGATTAAATGTTGTTCATGATTTAAAAAAATATGTATCTTGTGCGCCTATGCAAATCATGTGTTTAAAGAAATTTATCATACTATTTTCTAGTGTTACCTTCCTTTTCGGTCTATTTTCGTGCACATCTAAACATACTCAACGTGGCTATGAGGATGAGCAAGAATTTGCTGGCAATAGACCCTCTTTCACACCTGTTGTAGGAACCGATTTTTTTGAAGTACGCCGATCATTTGATAATGGTTTGGCCTTTGATACGCTTGGTTTTGAACAAGAACCCATTTGGCACCTTAATTTTATCAGCAACGATTCTGTTAAGATCTTCAGTCCAGATAGCAATGCGATGCTGCATTATTCCATTTATTATGATCAAGATTCTATTTTTCACTTCGGAAGAGAATGGTTCCGTGTAAGAAGCCTAGCTCAAGATAGCATGCTTTTACAACGGTTAACTGTAGTTAGTAAACACGTAAAAGAAGCTCGTTCGAATGTGTATATGAAGTTGTATTCAGAGCGGTTTATCCGCGATAGTTTGAAAACGACTGTGGCTGAGTTGAGAAAGCCTCGATCGAACGACACGGCATTTATCAAATGGCGCGCAACAATAGCTAATGAACATCCTACAGTTATTGATAGCGCCTTTGCAGCCCGAAATCCTGTACAATTTATTCCGCGGAATCCAAATATTACGGTAAAGCGCAGGGCTTTTACTGAATCAGAACGGCTCAATCAAAGTGCAGCTTACGCCTATTTGTATCCAGAATATGATATCGTTATTCGTAAGGCGTATAAGGATTTTTACTATCCCTTTTCTGTATTGGTAGATGGTAGCGGCAATGTTCATTTAGGTAAATTTGTTACTAGCGAAGAGTTTGTCGAGTCCAGAAAACGCGTTTTAAAGGGCATTATTGATGTTTATTTGAAAAATTTATTGACTATTAAACCAGGCACTACATTAGACATACCACATACCAGCTTAATTATGCTTCGTGTAAGGGGAATTGAATGATGCATTATGTACGCATTAAAATGTAATCAAATCCATAAATTCGTGCACAGGAGTATTGTTTAGTATCTCAACATCCAATGCGATAGCACAAATCTGTTGTTGTTGTTTTTCTGGAAATATACGTTTCAAATTGGTCTTAAATTTAGCTAAGAGTAAGGGGATGCCCTCATTTCTTCTCCGTTGGTGTCCGATAGGGTAGGCAACCTCTATTTCCTCTAAAACGGTTCCATCAGATAAGTGTACCGTAAGGGCATTTGCAATAGCCCTTTTTTCCGGATCATGATAATCGATTGTGAATTTTTTGTCTTCCTTCACAATCATTTTATTCCGTAGCAGATCAATTCGGGGATCCGATGCTATTTGGTCTTCATAATCAGCTGCGGTGAGTCGTCCGAATAACAATGGAATAGCAATCATATATTGTAAGCAGTGGTCTCTATCTGCCGGGTTATATAGTGGGCCGGTTTTATCGATGATCCGTATGGCAGCTTCATGTGTCCGGATCTGTATCTGCTCAATGTCTGCGGTAGTTCTGCCCATTGCTGCTAATCGGGTATGGATGATCATAGCAGCTTCGACAGCTGTTTGTGCATGAAATTCGGCTGGGAAGGATATTTTAAATAAAATGTGTTCCATCACATACGAGCCATAAGAGCGGCGAAATTCGAATGGTTTTCCACCGAAGAGCACATCGTAGAAGCCCCATGTCTTAGCCGTAAGGGCAGTAGGATAGCCCATTTCGCCAGTTTGTGCCATGAGTGCGAGCCGCACTGCTCGTGAAGTAGCATCGCCCGCTGCCCAAGATTTCCGACTACCGGTATTGGGTGCATGCCGGTATGTTCGTAATGCCTGACCATCCACCCATGCCAATGATAGCGCATTGGCCAACTCATTCCGTGTTAGTCCTAAAAGCTGACCAACCACAGCTGTAGAGGCAACTTTTACCAATAAGACGTGGTCGAGGCCTACCCGGTTGAATGAATTTTCAAGTGCAATAACTCCTTGTATCTCATGGGCTTTTATCATGCTATATAAAACTGTTCTTATGGTTATGGGAGGTTTTCCTAATGCAACAGCCTGTCGGCTCAACCAGTCGGCAGTTGCTAATATGCCCCCTAAATTATCAGACGGATGCCCCCATTCTGCCGCTAGCCAGGTATCATTAAAATCGAGCCATCGGATCATCGTACCGATGTTAAAAGCTGCTTGAACAGGGTCAAGTTGATAGTTGGTGCCGGGTACTTTTGCGCCATGGGGTACATAGGTGCCTTTCACAATAGGGCCAAGTAATTTGGTGCAGGCGGGGTAGGTGAGTGCTTCAAATCCACATCCCAAGGTGTCTAAAAAACAATGGTATGCGGTAGTCAGCGCTTCTATATGGTTAATGTTGTAATCAAAAACGTAGTTGACAATATCGGTTATTACGCTATCTATTTCAGGTCGTTGATTTTGGTGTTGAAAAGTGCCCATGGGTTAAAAAATAGATTTAATATTAGATATAGGTAATTGCTGTATATATTCTGATTAATAATAAGTTAATTTTAATAAGTAAATAAAATTAACTGCTAGTTATCTTTGGTTGAGTGGTATAAAAGTCCGATTTTCAGGTCCTATATAGTGAGCACTGGGTCGGATGATTTTTCCATCTAGGCGTTGCTCAATAATGTGCGCACTCCATCCGGTTACGCGCGAGATAACAAAAAGCGGAGTGAAGAAGAGGGTAGGGATGCCCATGATATGGTAAGCTACTGCAGAGAACCAATCCAAATTAGGAAACATCTTTTTCTGTTCCCACATGAAACTTTCTATACGCTCAGCAATGGCATATAGTTTTAAATCACCTATCTCTTCAGATAATGAATGTGCTATTTTTTTTATGACGATGCTTCGGGGATCCGATAGCGTATATACTGGATGGCCAAAACCAATGATCACTTCCTTTCGTTCTAACCGGAGAGCTATGTCTTTTTCCGCTTCTTCTGGATTTGCATAGCGACTTTGAATGTCATAAGCAACTTCATTGGCACCTCCGTGTTTTTGGCCTCTTAATGCCCCAATACTGCCAGTAATGGCCGAGTAGATATCCGAGCCGGTGCCCGTAATTACACGACCGGTAAAGGTAGATGCATTAAACTCATGCTCTGCATATAGGTTCAATGAAACTTGCATGGCTTTCGTCCAAGATGGTGATGGTGGATAACCATGTAATAAATGAAGAAAATGAGCTGCTACGCTTTCATCATCTGTTTCTACTTCGATGCGTTTGCTATTATGCGAATAATGGTACCAATAGAGCAAGGCAGAAGAATAAGATGCCATTAACTTATCTGCAATATCTTTTGCACCTGCCAGATTGTGGTCGTCTTTCTCGGGTGATATGGTGCCCAATAGAGACGTGTATGTGCGCAATACATCCATCGGATGTGCGGCCGATGGAATCTGTTCGAGTACATTTTTTGCAATAATGGGTAAGCCTCTCAGTGCTTTGAGTTTCGTTTTGTATACATTTAATTCGTTTATACTAGGGAGCTTCTCATGTATAAGCAAATAAGCAACCTCTTCAAAAGTGGTTTTCTCTGCCAAATCTAAAATATCATAACCCCTGTAATGCAAATCATTACCGCTTTTACCTACAGTACATAGTGAAGTGTTCCCCGCTAAGACTCCCGAAAGCGCCACTGATTTTTTAGGTTTGGAATGTCCATTTTCTGTTGCCATTGTTCATTGGTTTTGTTATTAAACGTAGTGATGCCTACGCTGATATAAATGCTTAACACAAATTTATTCTTTCTGTTTGTTGGATAGGATATCTAGCTTTTTTTCGAAACGTTCATAGTCAATGCTTTGATAGAGTTCTGCTCTAGTCTGCATGGTCTCTATAACGGCACTTTGTGAACCATCTTGAATTAAATGTTCATATACGTTTAAGGCAGCTTTATTAGCTGCCCTGAAAGCGGATAGCGGGTAGAGGATTAAACGTACATCTACGTTATGTAGCTGCTCCACCGTCCACAAAGGACTCATACCAAATTCGGTCATATTGGCTAATATAGGAAGGCCTGTCGCTTGGGCAAAGTCTTTGTATAAATGAAGCTGAGTAACTGCCTCAGCAAAAATGAAATCTGCTCCAGCATCTCGATAGGCAATCACCCGCTCCAACGTTTGGGAAAGACCCTCTTGTGCCAAGGCATCTGTTCGTGCGCCGATGACAAAATGTGTATCGGTGCGGGCATCTACAGCCGCCTTAATACGATCGCACATCTCGGTACAGCTGACCACTGCTTTGTTGGGCCTATGTCCACAACGCTTAGCGCCTACCTGGTCTTCGATATGTAAGGCAGCTGCACCAGCTTTAATAAGTGATTTTACTGTTCGGGCGATATTGAAAGCCGATGGGCCAAAACCCGTATCGACATCCACCACTAAGGGCGTGTTCGTGATATTGGTTATTCGGTTCACGTCGACTAATACATCATCGAGTGTAGTAATTCCCAAATCAGGTATACCAAGCGATCCGGCAGCTACACCACCGCCAGATAAATAAATGGCTTTGAAACCAGCTTGTGTTGCTAACAGCGCATGATTTGCATTGATTGTGCCCGCTATTTGTAAAGGTTGATGAAGGCGCATAGCCTCTTTAAAGCGATAACCAGCAGAAGAGTTGTTCATCATAACTTAGGGATAAAATAAAACAGCCACATTACGGTAAGGCAATGTGGCTGAATATACGTATAAAATTGCTATTAAAGCTGCTTGATCTTGATATTGCGATAAGCTACTTCATGGCCGTGGTCTTGTAGGGCGATTTTACCATTAGGGTATTTTGCAAAACCATCCCAGTCATGGAACTTACTTTTGGCTAATATAGTTTGCCATTCAGGACTGCCCACTTTTACATGAGCTGTTTGTACACCATTAAGCCAAAGGGTAATGTCACCATGATTATAAAGGATGCGTGCTTGATTCCATTCACCAACTGGTTTTGGTTTAGAAACAGCTGCACTTCCAATTAAATCGTATAAGGTGCCAGCCAAATGATTTGGATAATGCCGATCTTCTGCTTTAATATTATCCAATACTTGCATCTCGATGCCCGTTTGGTAAGTTGCACCATATTTCGGATCTTCCTTTACACCAAATATAATGCCGCTATTACCTCCTTCACTGATTTTCCATTCCAGTGTCAAATCATAATTTTCATATGCTTTGTCTGTTACTATGTCTCCGCCTTCTGCTTTATCGGATGGGGTATTGAATACCAGCGCGCCATCGTTTACGGTCCACGCCGCTCCGGCTTTATCTTTGCGATAAGTATGCCAGCCATTGGTGGTTTTGCCATCAAATAACAATACCCATCCTTCTTTCCTTTCCTTTTTGGTTAACGTATTTGGCTGTTGCGCAGCAGCCGAGGCTGCCAGAAATAGGCCTGTACAGATACTGAGTGCAATTGTTTTCATTTCGTTCATTTGTTGTTTTAGCTTTTAAATAAGATTGTTTATCACAATGCTTAGCCATGCAAGATAAAAAAATATTATGTAATATAAAGTGGTTTTTTCGGAATTAAGCTTCTGTTAACAACTTTGTTTCAAACGTTTTGAAAATTAAAGGCAATTTTCTAAGTTTGGTTTCATTCTCATGAAATTGCACGCAATCAACCGGGTATTAACCAGTTACATGGGCTGGTATATCATGCTTTGTTGCCTTGTATTTACCTGTCATGCACAGGAAACACAGGTACATGAAGTTGCTTTAAATAGCGATAACGATGCTTATTTGTTTATCAGTCAGGATCAATACTACACCAATGGTATTGCTTTTAGTTATCGTAAATTAACAAATAATCATCGTTTACGTGGAAATGCAGTAAAAGCTTTATGGGGATTATCTATTGGGCATAAGCTTTACAATGCTTATAATGGCTTTAGTGAAGTGGAGTTTATGGATCGGCCATTTACCGCTTATTTATATATGCGTGGACACACATCAAAATTTTATAAAAACGAATCGGTGCTGAACATTACTGCCGAAATCGGTGTTTATGGAAAGGCCGCATTTGGTGAACAAATGCAGCGTGGGTTTCACCGGTTGTTTGGTTTTTATCAAATAAACGGTTGGGACTATCAGTTGAAGAATAATGCGGTGTTTGACATGCGCTTTGGCTATAATAAATTGCTTGCACGTAGTAGTTCTGGCAAAGTAGATATGCAGGCAGGGGCCAGCGTTTCATTGGGATTGAATCAGAGCTATTTGGGGCTAGGGCCTATTTTTCGATTTGGACGAGTAAATGCACTGTATGAAACGGCATTCTACAATAACCGATTGAGTGCTACCAAAAGTAGCATCAAAATGGAGCGTTATTTTTATTACCGCCCAGTAATCTATTATCGCTTATATGACGCCAGCATCCAAGGTGGCATGCTTCTTCATGACAAGGGGCCTGTTGTATTTGGCATAGAGCCGTGGATGTTGAGCCAGCTGATTGGCTTTAACTATGCAAAGAAGCAATTTTCGCTTGATATACACTTGCAGTTTAACACTAAAGAAGTGAGAAGCACCGCTACGGCCCATCAATATGGGTCTATAACAATTGGTTATGCCTTTTAAGATGCAAATGAACTGTTTACTCTAATTTTAAATTTCCGGGATTGATATCAATATGTAAATCATTTGCCCATGCTGTCCATACACCGATCATTTCTTTCAGCTTTTCTGGTTTTGTGGCTGATAAGTCTTTGGTCTCCGTCGCGTCGTATTTTACATTATATAAGGCCCAATCACCTTTTCTCAACTGTACTATTTTATAATCTCCAGAAATGAGTGCCTTTCCGCCGTCATGCTCAAAAAATAGATTTTTATAATTATTTACTTCTTTTCCTTGCATGATGGGCACTAAACTATGCCCATCTATAGGAGTAGTTTTCACTCCCTTGTTCATTTTCGGCTGGCTAACGCCTGCAAGTGCTAAACAAGTAGGCATAATATCCATCACATCTCCTAAAGAATAGTTCACTCCCTGAGCAATGCCCGGGCCGCACATAAACATTGGTGTTTTCGCACCTCCATTGTATGATTCCGCTTTCCAATAACGGTAAGGGGCATTCACAGCATTAGCCCAACCATTGCCAATGCCAACATAAGAAATATCGCTGCCTATTTTATCATGATCTCCAAAGGTATATTGAAGTGGTGTGCCATCGCTTAAAGCAGAAGGTCGATCGTAACCAGGGCGCTTGGGTTCTTCTGGAGAGGCACCATTGTCAGACATAAAGAAAATAACCGTATTTTCAAACTGGCCATTCTTTTTTAATTGCGCCACCAATTTGCCGATGCTTTGATCTACTTCATCCAAGGTGGCGGCATGGGTGGCCATTCTTTTTGCGTAATGGGCTTTTTGTTCGAGCGTAAGTTTATCCCATTTTTTGGTCTGATCCTCCTCTTCCACAAAAGGGAAATCTTTTTCATTGATAAAACCTAAGCGCAGCATACGGTCATATCGAACCCTTCTTAAACTATCCCAACCCCCTAAATATGTTTTTTCATATTTTTTAATGGTTTCGGCAGGTGCCTGTACAGGCCAATGCGCCGCGTTGTAAGCCAAGTACATGAAAAAAGGTTTTTTGTCGTCCTTGTAATCATTCACATATTCAATCGCTTTTTGAGTAAAAGCGTGCGTTGTATAATAATCTTTCGGTATGTCTAAAACTGCTTTGGTTCCCTCCACTAACGAAAAAGGATTATAATAATTCACTACGCCCCAAATTACTCCATAAAACTTGTCAAACCCACGTTTTACAGGGTAAGTGTCGATATCGGCATAAAGCGTGTCGGGATTGTATTCCCTGTTTAACCATTTCAAATGTTTAGCTTTATCTGTTAAGGTTACCGCCTTAGATAAATGCCATTTACCCACCATTGCCGTGTGGTAGCCTGCTGTTTTTAAAGCCTCTGCAATGGTAACCCCATTGTTCGTCAAGCTTGTGCCAAAACTTGCTACACCAACTTTTTGCTGATACTGACCTGTTAATAGTGAAGCTCGCGTTGGACAACAGCGCGCATCGTTGTAAAAGTTGTTCATGATCATTCCAGATCTAGCTAAGGCATCAATATGGGGTGTCTGGATTTCCGAACCATAACAGCCCAAATCAGAATACCCCATATCATCAACTAACACAACAATAATATTTGGCTGCTGTTTCCCAATCTTTTGTTGGGCTAGGGTGGGAGCGGTGCTGAATGCACAGGAAATCAATGATATCAGTATCTTCTTTGTTGTATTATTTCTCATCATACTATCCGGTTTGTATACTGTGGTACTCTTGAATGGATGCAATGCCTGTCAAAGTAAGCATCGCAGAATGCAATAGTAAAGAGTTTTTAGGGATAGTTTTAGCACATATGTTAAATAATCAAGCATTATTGTTCTGTAAATGGAAATCACGATGACCGCTATCGAATACATACGCATATAATCTTCGATAAGGTTTCATGGCTGCTAAGGCGGTTCTTTAGAAGTAATCTATGTGCGTATATTTTGTTCTCTGCAGTGTCTTTATTGAGCCGGGAAATCACGCGCTTCCTGAATTTTTTAATTATCCTTTTGTTGATCCTGTACTTCGCTGTTTACCCGGTACTGCAACATGTCGGTTTCGACATCCCATTCCGATGGGTACACCTGGCCTGCCGCGGTAAAGCTATTGACGACCCGGGGGGTCGGGCCTTCCACGTTCAGAATGACATACGTTTTGTTGCCATGCCCAACCACCTTTTTTTCTTCTGTTATTGGAGAAGGATCACGCTGGATGGCGAGATAAAGGTTGTCAGCCCCCGGTTGGGTGAAATGCTTAATGTCCGAATACACGCCTAAAGGGATTATTTCTTTCCCTTTGTTATCAAACAATCCAAAATATCTCTCAATGCCGTTTTTCACTTCCTTTTCTTGGGTGACCCGCACATGGCCTGATTTTAAGACCTCAATTTTCCGGTATACCGCAGGGAGCAGTTCGTCTCCCTTCCAGTCGACTAGGCTGTATGTCCTGGTCTTCTGTCTGGCGGTGTCTGCTGCGGTGTGGAGGTACAGAAATCCCAAGCGCGTAATTTTGGAGATGATCTTTTTGCCGTGTCTATCGACTTCCCGGACAGGCAGTTCGATGGCACCGCTCAAACTGTATTGCGAGCCGGCTTCGTTAGGTTCGCCGTCGTGGGGAATGGCTGCAAAAATGTCAAAAACCCCTTGTGCTTTGTTGCGATACCTCCCCCCGTAATGTGCTTCCAAAACAGGGATGTCTGCTTGCCGGGGAAACAGGATGACCCCATTTATCAGTTGCATGTCGGTATGCTGTGCCGAGATAAGGATGTCGTTCCCTTTTTTCAATCCGGTTTTCCCGTTTTTGGTAAACAAGCGGTAACCCAAGCTTTTCAAGTAGTTGGCGACTTCATCACTTGTCATTCTTCCGTAGCTGACGTATGACGGGGCCGTTGCCTGCAGCATGGAATCCGATTCGGGCAGTGCCAGTAAGCTGTCGATGGCTTTCCGCTTTTCATCAACGCTTTTATGCCCGTTTTCTTCCAGAAACGCATCGACCCGTTGAAGCTGGCCGTGCTGAAAACCGTCTGTATAGTTGGTTGCGTTCAGCGAAGCCAGCTTATTGAATTGCAAATCGTAAATATCGTGCCGGCCTTTTTCGGGGGAGAACTTGAAGGCATTTTCCTTAAACTGCTCGTAAAAGCTGCCTTTGGTGGTGTCAATGGCTTGAAAAGCTGTGTAAAACGGAATGTTTTTGTAAAACCACTGTTTGCTAAGATTGGGCTCATAGGTAATGATAAAGGTATATTGGTGCGGAAGGATTTCTTTACCAGTGCTGTCAATAATTCCCTGAAAAAAACTGCTGTCGCGGGAAATATAATACTGCCTGCCTTCCAATTCGTAAGCTATTAGATCATAATAATGAGGTGGGATCACAAATTTGCCCTTTTTGTCGATTACCCCGTAGAAATCACCTTTTTGCACAATGGCCCGACCCTGTTTGAAACTCCTGGCATAATCAAATTGAAAATCGATTACGGCTTTGTTGTTTACATTGATATACCCCCATTTCCCCCCTTTTTTTACCGCAGCAAGCCCTTCAGAAAAACCGCTTGCTGAGCAGTATACCGGCACAATGCTTTTGGAGCTGTCTTTAATATTTACAAAGCCATAGGCATATGGACAGTTGCCTGGGGGGGCAATTGCCTCCTGTGCTTTTATCGGCACGGATGTCATAAACACGAGTAAAAAGGCGGCGGTATGCTTGAATACTTGTATCATTGTTTATTCGGTTGTGGGTTTATCCTTCGTAAATACACGAAGTAATACTTTTTTCCAGGAAGTGGCGACTGGTGCGATGTTTTGCCATTCATTGATTTTAGCTCTTAGACTTACTTTTTCTCGTTCAGATTAAATTCTATCAATCCGTCTTCCGAAATAAATTGCTTGGTGTAGGCTTCCAGTTCTTTTGCTTTTACGGCACTTGCTTCCTGTTCAAAGTCGGTGCTATTCATCTGCTCTTTTGGCTTTGCGGTATCGCTTATTTCTGTGCTTTTGGCGATATGGTAGATATCATTCTCGATTTTCACCACCTTAAACCAGCCAAAACCTCCCTGGCTTCCCAGCATATTACCTTTCTCTTTATATATCCGGTATCTTCCAAAGTAAATATCTCCTTCGCTTACGGCTGCTTTTTCCGCCATTTCCTGCTGGTAGGCTTTTCTTTGAGCGGGTAGGGTGGCTGTTTCATACACGGCATAGCCGATTAAGGCAAATGCAAACAAAAAGAGTATCCAGCCGAAAATGGTAAGCTTTCGTACACCTTTTTGCGGGGGCAGTTTGGCGATTTCCTGCTGTGCAAAATCGTTCATTTGAGTCGACCACTTTCGCTTTGGGATTCGATTTCCTGCTGGCGTTTCTATATATTGTGGAAATACTTTTTCCGGCTTATATACATGCAATACTGTTCTGCTTTCCCTTTGAAACAAAACGAGCGCCATCGGGCTGTCCGGGTTTTTTGGGTTTTCCAAATGATTTGCATCTACCCGGTTTAAGATGATGTCTGTAATTCTAAACCACATATTTGTTGCTTTTAAGACGTTAGTAAAATCATGCTATTGTTGACTCCGTTTTCTTACATACGCACAATACGAATTCCACACCGGGCTATAATCGTCTTCCAGAAAATATTCCAGTCGGATTTTGGTAATGGTCTGATTATTGAAATTAAAGGAAAGGCGATCATCTCTAATCATCAACGACATACGTTGGTCACTTTGATTGGCTAGCCATACCACAAATTCCTCATGGCTTTCAAAAGTGATCAGGACAGGGTGCGGCCCCATTCCGTCGTTTACCTCGCCGAGGGTAAATTTCCTTTCAAAAACGTACAAACCGATGCCACAGTAATCGCGGTGTGAATGGTAAAGTGGGGCTTTTTTTAGTTTTTCAGCCACTTTTCCGGCAAGTTCTTGGCCATAGGTTTCCTGATCCAGGGAATGAAAAATTTGGAGATCTTGCTCATTGAGCGACGAGGATGCTATTTCGGGGAAGAACGGTGTCATTTATTCCGGTTGATTATTTACTTTCTGAATGGGAATATCATGCTTTTCCGCGTAAGGGATTACCAGCTCATCCAATCGGTTCAGCCTGGTTTGCATTTCCGGATCATATTTCGCGAAGAGGTCTTCAATGGCTGCGTCAATTTCCGCTGCCGACTGCCCCTCGTCGATCAGGGCTGCAATATGAAGGTAGTCGTTCTCAAAAATTTCCTTGCCGTACTCGAATACCGCCAATGATGCCGCTTTTATCGCTTTGGTATCTTCTTGTTCGGGGAGGTCTTTTACCTTTTGCATACTTTCATTGAGGGGCGCAACCGCCAATTGGTTTACGTACTCAACGGCCGTTCCTTTTACGGTTTTATTGTCTTTGAATACCGTGATGTTCCCTTTTGATTTGAGCTCGCGAAGCTCCCCGAAGAACCTGGGCGAATAATGGGCAACCACCCGATTGGCATTTAGCCAGGCTACCTGTACAGTCTTATCCGGTGAAGATTGGTTACAGGAAATCAGGCTTGTGAATAAAGCAGCCAGAAAAATCATTTTTATCGATCTCATCTTATGTTGTTTTTGTTTTTTACCATCCCACCTGATTCCAGATTGAGCTTTTGTTGTGGAGAAGGGTTGTTATCGCCTCTTCCAACCAGGTGATTGGCGTGTTTCCTTCTTCTTTGTATATTTCGTATACTTCTTCTGTCGTATATGCTTTGCCGCTATGGTGTTTTAGGTTCAATGCCAATTCCTCCATGTTTCGGCCGTCCCAAAATCTTTTGTAGGCGAGAAAAGCCGTTCCGTATTCCTTCCAGGATCTGAAATGCCCAATGGAAATATTATAGGCGATTCTCAAATGCTTGAAAGCGGTTTCCTTATTGATATAGCCTACATAAAAGGCATCACGCAATACGTCAACGTAACGTCCCACGTCCCAGGCAACGGATTCAGGGGAGTGATCACCTTTTCGATGCCCTTCATTTACAAACCAATGCAAAAGTTCGAGCATTGGCTCGTATTCTTTGTTATGGCCAAGCAATAATTCAGTAAGCTTTAGTTTTTGCGTGGGCACGCCCCAAAACTTTTCGAAACCTTCTATCACTGCTTTCCGGTGAGAAAAATTCATTTCACCCATTAAGGTGTCATTGTTTTTTCTTCTTAAAACGGAATACATTGCCCCCAACGCGACCCGGCGTTTCAGCTTCTTCGTTTTCAGTATGATGTCTTGGTTTTGCATAAAACCGATTAGGGTAAGTAAATATCTGTCAATTTAAACTACGCACTAATTCCCGCTCTTCGTATTCAATATCCCATTGGAATTCCTTATCGTAAAGTGTGGTGACTCTAATGGTGGTGATAAGTCCCTGTTCATTGCGTTGGTTTTCCATGGACACCTCCGAACCTTCCTGCTCCCAGCCAAGGAGTTCCTTATTGGACAGGGTAAGGTCATAAACCATAGACTCGCCCCCAGGCAAAAAATACCGGGCGGGGTTGAGCGTCAGGTGCCGGTGCACACCTGCTTCCTCCCCATACGAAAACACGATGTCATCGTCGGGTAACTCCAAAAGCTGACCCCGGTCACCGACCTTGCAAATCGTGTCGCCATTGATTGAATAAGTACCGTTGGAAAATGTCACGGGGATTTCGTCCTCCACCTCGTCCGTTTGGGAATCATGCTCCAGTATCTTGGTAATGATATTGCCCGTGTACTCAAAACGGTAACTGTCTTCGTCATTGAAGCGATAACCGGTCAGCTGTCCCCGGCCGTTGTATGCATACTTGATCGTATCGGTGTCGACCACCTGCTCGATTATGCTGTTGTTGTTATCGTACCGAAAGTCTATCTTCATGTACTCTTCGCCCGCTTTACTTACGGTGATTTTCTTTACAAAATATCCGATTTGAGGTTCGGGAGAGCTGTCATCCTTACTACATGAAAGAGAAAGTGTGCTGGCAAGCATTAAGAAAGCAGCTTTTTTTAAAAAAATTATTGTTTTCATCTAACTATTTTTTCTTTTATTGGCTGATGAGAGCTCGACGTAAATAATGATTGCCCTGTGTGTCAATATTATTTTTCATCTCCCTTGCTTCCATGCAAAGATTAACATAAAAATTAGCGAATGGACGGATTTAGTCGTGACAAAGAGTCTACAACTACGGGTATTTGTATATACAAAACATATACAGGTTGGTGTAAAAGGCAAACAGCAAGAGCAACCGGCGGCAATTACCCCATAGGGCTAACTGATTTCCGTTTCTGTACAGGTTTATTGCTTATTACTTCGCCGATTTATTTCCCGATGCAAAACTTCGAAAAGATGTTTTCCAATAAATCGTCGGTGCTTACTTGGCCAGTAATAGAGCCTAGGTGATATAATGCTTGCCTAATGTCGATAGCCAAAAAATCGGAAGTTACCGGATGATCGATTCCGTATAAAACATTGTTTAGAGCATCTTGCGTTTTTTGCAGCGCTTCTACATGCCGAATATTGGTAACCAATACATCTTCTGTATGGATGTTGCGCAGATTCACTTGGTTCAGTAACGTTGCTTTCAATGTTTCAACGCCTTCTCGCTTTTTAGCCGAGATGAAGACAGGATTTAGTGGCTCAAAGGCGGCAAGTTGCTCGGTAGTAAGCAAGTCTTTTTTGTTTACAAGCAGTACAAAAGGTATTTGCAGCAATATCAAATCGGCTACTTGAATAGATACCTCTTCTACATTATCTTGTAAGGGGTCTATTAAATAGATAATTAATCGAGCTTGTTTCATCTTTTCGCGGGTGCGCGCCACTCCCTCAGCTTCAATTAAATCCTCCGTATTTCGAATGCCTGCTGTATCAATAAAGCGAAAAATAACACCGTCGATATTGAATTCATCTTCAATAATATCACGTGTGGTACCTGCAATATCTGATACGATAGCGCGTTCTTCATTCAGTAAGGCATTCAGCAAAGTCGATTTACCCACATTAGGCTTTCCAGCAATCACAACTGGTACACCATTCTTCAGCACGTTTCCTTGTTCAAAGGAACGAATAAGCTTTTGTAAAATATCATTGATCTGCAGAATCAATGTTTTCAATTGAAGGCGGTTGGCAAACTCTACATCCTCCTCTGAAAAATCAAGCTCTAGTTCAATCAATGATGCAAAATGGATGAGCTGCTCACGCAAAGCTCTTAATTCATTCGAGAAACCACCCCGCATTTGTTGCATAGCCACTTGATGGGAAGCAGCAGAATCGGAAGCAATTAGGTCGGCCACTGCCTCGGCCTGTGATAAGTCCATTCCGCCATTTAAGAAAGCACGCAAGGTAAATTCGCCGGCCTTAGCCGCACGGGCGCCTTTCTTTATCAGTAACTTGATGATACTTTCAATGATATAGCGCGAACCGTGAGTGGATATTTCTACCACATTTTCTTTGGTATATGAATGCGGAGCGATGAAAAGAGAGACCAATACCTCATCCAAAATAAGGCCATCATCATCGCGAATAGTTCCGAAATGAATGGTGTGGCTTGTCTGCTGGGTGAGATCCTTTCCCTTAAATGACTCATTAACAATGGTTATTGCTTGTGGTCCGGAAAGTCTAATCACGGCAATGGCGCCACTGCCTGAAGGTGTAGCCAATGCTACAATCGTTTCTGTATGCCCTGTTGGTAAAGCCATAATTAGCAACAAAGATACAACATATTAACTATTCCTTCGCGCTTTATCCATTCGGATCATGGCGCCAAAGTCGAGCTGTTTTTCCATAGCCTCCAGGGTCAGCGCTATTCTTTTTGTACGGGTAGAATCGGTTTTAGCTTGATTGATCCAATGGATGAAATAATGCCGGTGCGATTGCGCTAAGGCCATAAAGCGCGCTAGCCATACGGCTTCTTCACCTAAGCAGACTTCAAGATCTTCGGGGATGTCTATTTTAAAGTCTATATCTTCCTCTAGCATGACATACACCTTATCTCCCGCCTTCTTTTTTAATTGTTTGCGAAGAGCAGCTTTCAACGCCAAAATAAAATGGCCCTCACCCATAGGAGTAAGAGCCAAGCCTTGTATAAGCACATCATCTATTTTACCCTTTACCCGAAAAGCTTTTCGATGATTTGGCTTTAGTTTTTCAGCGAGAGAGGCCTCAATTTCAATATAAGACCAACCCGTTTTTTCACCTTTATTGCCAAATTTGGCTATTTCCGTCTCAAAACGTATCATTAGATGACCATCAATTCACTTTATCTTTTGCTACCTTTTCTACCAAATCGCCATCTTTCAAAGTCTTACTAATGGCATTAAATGGCCGGGTTACTACTTCTTGACCTTCTTTTAGCCCAGTTAAAACGCGAATATACGCATCATCTTGGATCCCAGTGGTCACTTCGACTTGCTTGACTTTATTTGTCTTTGCATCATACACAAAAACGTATTCTTTTACATTGGTTTTAAAACCTTCTTCTTTATTACTACCACTGCCCTTCGCGGCGGTACTGTCTTTTTTTGCCAAATCTTCTCGAGTGGTCACCGCTTGTATGGGTACAGCTAATCCTGTATTCTTCTCCGTATGAATATCTACCGTTGCCGAAAGGCCGGGCCTAAAAGGTGAGGGGTTCGGACGGTCAGTTTTTAATAGGTCTTTATACGATTCGGGTAGAATACGAACCTTGACAGTAAAATTTGTTACTTGATCAGTGTTGGAAACCGCCGTTGCGGCAGCTGCATTTGCAGATGAAGAGCTGGCTATTTCGGTCACTACACCTTTAAACTTCCGACCTCTAAAGGCATCTATCTCAATATCAGCGGTATTTTTCAATGTTACTCTATTAATATCACTTTCATTTACGTCCACATTGACTTCCATAGATGATAAATTGGCAATGCGCATAATTTCTGTACCGGCCATTTGTGCCGTTCCTACCACGCGTTCGCCTTCTTCTACTTCCAACATAGAGATCACGCCGTCTACTGGCGCGTAAATGGTGGTACGGGCCAAATTATCACCAGCTTCCTTTACTGCTGCTTGTGATTGATCGATGCCATAGCGCGCACCAATTACATTCTGCTTTTGTGCCTCTACGCTTGCCCTTGCACTTTCATAATCCGTTCGGGCTTTATCAAATTCTGATGCTGAAATAACTTTCTTATCATATAGTTGTTTTGTCCGATTGAAGGTGGCTTGCATGATCGCTAATGAAGCATCAGCCTGTTTCAATTGCTGTTCTGCCGCAGCCAGTGCTGCTCGTTGCGAATTGAGTGATGCTACAGCTCGGTCATAACCCGATTGCAAAATATCGGGTTTGATACGGCAAAGTATCTGTCCTTGTTTAACAACCTCGCCCTCTTTCACGTTCAGTTCAACAATTTCGCCAGATACCTCCGAGCTTAATTTGACCTCTTTTTCAGGTTGTACTTTACCACTTGCTGATACGGTTTCCTGAACGGTTCGCTTTTCTGCTTTTTCAGTAGCAATTTGTACCGCTTTTGGTCCACCAATCCAACCTAATTTCCCAGCTATGATGGCAAGGACCAATAAGACGACTGCGCCAATAATAATATATTTCAGTGTGTTTTTTTTCTTCTTTGCCATACCGTAATGAACTATTTGTGTTATTTTGGCTGATTAATTATTGAACGTAATAGGTCTACCTAAATAAAAGTCAATGACCTTGCTTTTAAAAATAAAATCATAACGCGCCTGAATAAAGTCGAATTCAGCTTTATTCATGGCTGTCTGTTGTGTAGATAATTCCACCGAATTAGCTAATCCCACATCATAACGCTGCTTGAGCACTTCGAAAGCATCGGACGCTGCCTTAAAATTCTCCTGTGTAGAATAATATCGTTTTTCTGCTGTACGTAAATCAAGTACCGCTTGGTTAACCACCTTGTTCAGGTTATTTCTAGCCAAAAGCTCATCATTTACAGCGCTCTCGTACGATATTTTGGCCTTTTTGACTGCAATATTTCTTCGGTAATTATCAAAAATGGGAATGCTTAATGTAGCTCCAATGTAAGTACTTTTGTTTTGATCCAATTGTTTACCAAAAGATAGTGGTGCTCCAGTGATTAAATCATAGGCTTTTGATGAATAATTAGTGCCGTATCCGCCATCTAAAGATAGTTGCGGATACAATCCGCCTTTGGCAATATCGATATTTTTCTTGGCAACCATCGCATTATACTGTGCCAGCTTAATGTCCGGGTAATGTTGCACAGCCTCTTGATAAATATCTTCTGCTACATAGGCTGAGACCAATTTGTCAACATTGGGTAGCGGCGGCTTTTCAAGTTCGATGTCGTTCGATGGGTTCATTTCCATCAATTGCTTAAGCTCTAAGATGGAGAGATCATAAGCGCTTTGTGCGGTAGTTAAATTCAATTCGTCAGTAGCAACTTGGCTTTTGGCCTGTGATAAATCAGCTAAAGTTTTGTTGCCTACTTCATAATTGTACTGTTGCACTCGCAATTGTTCTTTGGAAAGCGTAACTTGTTGTTTCGCAGCTATGGCCATATCCTGATTGCTGAGTGCTTCTAAATATTTCGTAACTACCGCCAGCACCAAATCGTTCTTGGCTTTATCTACATTGCTTTGGCTTGCCAAAAGTTGATAGCGATTAGCTTTTATTTGATTTACCTTTTGAAAACCACCAAAAAGTAATGCACTACTTGATAAACTGGCCCCTGCAGTAGTTATTGAGGTATTAACCAATTTTGCTGAAGTTTGGTCAAAATTCAATCCCCAATTTTGCCTCGCTTGAACCCCAGCGCTTAAAGATGGGTAAAGATCCATCTTCGCTTGTACAACATCCTGTTCGCTTAAAGAGCTTTGAAAAGCAGCCTGCTTCACCTGCAAATTATTTCGAAGCGCCTGATCCAACGCTTCCCTAATCGTAATGGTTTTCTGAGCATAAGCAGAAAGAAAAAATGTACTCGCTATAAATGCCAAAGCACCGTATTTCATGTTTTTTTTATAGGGTCTATGTTGTATCATGTAGTATTTTTATATCATTTGTTTATAATATATGCTTTTAATTTTACCTTCGTTTCATTACCACAACAATGAGCATATGTATATTGTTAAATCACCCTTATGGCTTCGTCTGTTACTACCCAAGCTGATGTGGCATGGCAGCCGTAAAGAAAAACACATTTACTTAACCTTTGACGACGGACCTGTTCCTGATGTTACACCAGAGGTATTAAATATCTTAAAAAAATATAATATTAAAGCAACTTTCTTTTGTGTAGGTGAAAATATCACCAAACATCCTGAAATTTTTGAACAGTTAAAAGCTGCTGGACACCAAATTGGTAATCATACATATAACCATCTAAAGGGATGGAAAACGCCCCTTTCAGATTATCTTGAAAATGTTGCCAAATGCCAACAATTAACCCAAACAAAACTCTTCCGCCCGCCCCATGGCCAATGCACACCTGTGCAATTTAGAAAATTAAGGAAAATGTATAAAATTATTATGTGGGATGTCATTACCTATGATTTCGACAATCAGCTTGCGCCCGAAAAGTGCTATCAACATGCCATCGAGCATGCCGCCAATGGCTCTATTGTTGTTTTTCATGACAATATCAAGGCAACACCACGCTTGTACTATGCTTTGCCTAAAGCCATTGAGTATTGGCTGAAGCAAGGCTTTTCATTTAAAACATTACAATGAGTTATAAGTGTTATGTGATACGTTGTAAGAGCGGAAAACTTAAAGTGAAAAGCAGAAAGCTATTAGTTGCAACTACTTACATCTCGAAATAGTACCAAAACATCAGTATCAAGCCCTTTCTAATATCTCACATCTCATACCTCGCTACTCTATACTCGTTGCTGCACGAGATACGGTATGTGCACTGAAATAGCCTAATGCCCCGTTGCTAAAATTAGAAACGGGATTAGCAGGCGCTGCCGCCCCTGGATTATTGGATTGAATGCCATTAAAATACTTATAGACTGCTGCATCAATACATTGCTGTTCTACCATAACGGCATCATTCGTTTTTAAATCTAGATCATCATCATAAAAATTCCGCTGCACCTGTTTGCCATCGTTGAACTTATCATTATATGCGAATACCAAGTTTGAGGGTTTTCCATTGACCATCACTAAATAACGGTAATAATTTTTAACACCCGGCGGATCTTGATATACAACGCCGACTGTCTTTTGTTCACCACCAAAGATGTTATCGGTAACCGTACCAATTGAATCAATGGGGGTGTTTTCAGGCATGGTAGACGAAGCCGTATATTGTTGCCCTTCAACAGACACTTGTAAGGTGTACTTTCTTCCAGAATAGCCGCGATAGTTGCGGAGTTCATAGACCCCTGGTTGAACTTCTGTAAACGTGCGATCACTACGAATCATGGTATCGTCCAAAATCGAGATGGATGGTCGTTGTTCGATAATGTGCACCAAAGCTCCTTCAACAGGACTTTGGGTGCTTGGGGCAGAAAATGGCACCGTTTTGGATATGTATACATAATGCGTATCATCCATGTCTGTAATATTCCCTTCAATAACCAAGACGGGTTCCGTATCATTTAATTGAATATCGATCACTTTTTCACAACTAGCAAGCGTACTGAGTATCAGAATGGTAATGAGTTGAGCCAGTAATTGTCTTTTATGTTTTTTGCTGTGTGGATGCTGTAGCATTTGTCTGTACTTTTAAAATTTAAAATTCCATGTCACTGAAGGGATTAAGCCAAACAGTGCTACTTGATAAGCCTCTGTTACATTCGGGTTATTTTCATTTTCCCTGAAATCAATCAAATATGCATTTTTTCTATTATAAGCATTGTAAATACTGAATGTCCAGCTTGATTTTAACTTCTTTTCTGGTTTTGGTGTTAAGGTTGCCCCTAAATCCAACCGGTGATAATCCGGCATCCGGTATCCGTTTCTTTCTGTATAGTACCAAGTCGATTTTCCGCCAACATTGTATTTTCCACTTGGAAAGGTAACGGCGTTACCCGTATTGTAAACAAATGTGCCTGATAAAGTCCAGCGATCTGAAATTTTGTATATCCCTACAATAGCTAAATCGTGAATCCGATCTTGACGTGCTGCAAACCATTGACCTTGATTAATGGCATCAAACTTTCTCTTACTGCGCGAGAGCGTATAGCTAATCCAACCATTCCATTTACCAGCTTTCTTTTTAAAAAATAGCTCCATTCCATACGCTTTACCTTTGCCAAAAACCAGTTCGGCTTCTACATGTTCGTTTGCTTGTAGGTCGGCCGCATTTTTATAATCTATTTGATGCTGCATGTCTTTGTAATAAAATTCGGCCGAAAATTCATATTGGTTATCAGCAAAATTGCGATAATAGCCTATGGCTCCCTGATCGGCAATCTGTGGTTGAATGTTGTTACTGCTTAATACCCAAGCATCAGTAGGTAATGTAGATGTGGTGTTGGTTAGTTGATGGATATTCTGTGTGTTTCGGTTATATGATGCTTTGATACTGCTATTGTTCGTAAGCGAATAATTGACAGAAAAGCGTGGCTCTAAATATACATAACGTTTTACTATTCCGGCATCATATGTTGCTGTTTTTTCAACGTCTCCGTCGGCATCATACGTATAGAAATCGCCTGGGCCGAGCAGTAAAAAGGTATTGAGACGAGCTCCATATATCAGACCCCATTTAGGTAACGGTTTCCATTCGTGCGATAGGTAAACGGCCAATTCGGCTCCTTGTCTATTTTCTATTTTAAGCGAGTTGATATCCGATTCCTCTGAAGCATCTATGCCTGCAGGTGAAATTTCTTGTCGCATCAGATTCAATCCGAAGCGTAAGCTACTATGGTTGCCCGCAAAATAATAAAAATCTTGCTTGAGATTGATGTTTTGTATGCGCGAGGCAATCTTAAAATCATTATTATCAGAGAATACACCTACATTATATTTAAAATCGCTGTAGATTAACGAGGTATTAGAAAATAGTTTACTATGAAAGATATGGTTCCAGCGCAATGTTCCTGTTGCATTCCCCCAGTCAAAGCCAAAATCATCTGCATAACCCAACACATCTTGTCCAAAATAACCAGAGAGATATAAAGTATTATTCTGATTCAATTGATAATTGGCTTTCAGGTTCAGGTCGTAAAAATAGAGCTTACTCTTGTTGATAGAACTATCAGATGATAATTTGAGGAATAAATCGGCATAGGTGCGCCTACCGCTCACCATAAAAGAGCCGCGATCTTTTTTTATTGGCCCCTCTATTTTTAATCGGGAAGCAATCAATCCGATACCGCCATCTACACCAAACTGTTGATTGTTTCCTTCCAGCATACTCACATCCAATACTGAAGCCAAACGACCTCCATATTGAGCAGGCATTCCACCTTTATATAGATTAACATCTTTTATCGCATCTGAATTAAAGGTGGAGAAGAAACCCAGCAAATGCGATGCGTTATACACCATGGCTTCATCCAATAGAATTAAATTCTGATCTACCGTCCCACCTCGTACAAAAAAGCCGCTATTTCCTTCACCTGCTGATAAAACCCCGGGCAATAACTGAATTGTTTTCAATACATCACGTTCGCCAAATAAAACGGGTACTTGGTTGATTTCTTTGATATTGAGCCGGTTTACGCCCATTTGCGGAGTTTCTAATTGATTTCGTGCTGATACAGCACTGACTTCAACCGCTGCTAACTGATTAATGGGTTGCAGTTCCAAATCAAGCCGAAGTTGCTCTCGTAGCATAATTGTCCTTTCTGTCGTTGCGTATCCAACCGAAGAAACAAGTAAAGTATAGGTGCCTTTTGGTAAAGAGAGCGAATAAAAACCGTATGCATTCGTGCTAACACCCCGATGCGGCAGTTCTTTCACTTGGATATTTGCCCCTACCAACGTTTCGCCACTGGTCGAATCTCGTATGGTACCACTAAGGGTAACTTCTTGGGCTGATGCATGCTTAAAAAGGAAAACAAAGGGTATAACCAGTACCAAAATGAATTTCAAAGCTCCGGAAATTAAAATTACACGATTTATTAAAAATGTCCAAACTTAGATAAATTCATTTGATATAAAAAATGCCCTCTTCCAATACCGACCCATTAATTTTAATAAGCACCAATATGGAAGGGGACATTTAGTAAACTAGAAAACTTATCGACTGCAATCGGCTGTCCATGTTCCGTTGTCATTCGAGACGAGCATCTTTAACGAGCTCGCTGTAACAGTAATGCCTGTCACACCTTCACCAATACTGATATAAGTGTTATCGTCTTTCTTTTGAAATTTGACACCTGTAATATTGGGGATGTCACTTCCAAAATCAAACGAATAAGAATCGTCTACTTTGACTACGGTAACGCGACCATCATCATCCGTAATGGTTTTACCATCACCGTTGTAGGTAATCGATCCGTGATACGTTCCAACAAAAAAATCATTGTCTGCAGGGTCGTCATCCTTACTACATGCAACTGCAAACATTAACGTGGCCATAACCACTGCTCCTAATAATTTTACTTTGTTCTTCATAGAATATTTTGTTTGGTATGGTATGTAGAATGACAAGCACCATGCCAAAGCTGTTCAGGTTTTTTGCTAAGATATTATAGGAAGAGGATAATAAGTGTTATAATCCATGATCCATCGGTGTTGATATTTGCTAAACTAACCATATTAGTTACGTTGAGGTAGCTCATTATGCTGTTTACTATTAACAAATTTATTTATACCACGCTTTTGGCAGTACAATAGGCGGATTAAACAGCACATTTATGCGTAATCTATGGGCATGCAAAATCAGTAGAAACCCATCCGTGGATATGTACGGTGATTTTGGATTTGTCAATAATGTCATATTCAACTGGTTGAATAGGAGTGCCGATGGAGCAAATTTGCCAAAGCGTGATGCAGTAGACAAAAGAATCATTAAACAAGTTGCTATTGGACAAATATTTTATAATAAAAATAGCAAGGCTGATGTAAGCAGCCCATATATCAAGCGTCGGTTAGCTCCAGATTCATATAAACTGGGAATTATTGCCGATCCGGAACAGGTAGGAGGCTATCCGGTGTATAAAGGTACTCCATATCTTGATAAAGATAACGACGGGATGCCCGATAGCTGGGAAACTATGCACGGGTTAAACGCTTCCGATGCGAACGATTCAACTCTCGATCGAGATAATGACGGATATAGCAATATTGAGGAATTTATCAATAGTGCAGTACCTTTATAAAAGAAAGGTACATTTGTAGAAATCTAATAGACAGATGAAAGGTACATATTCGATTGCGATACAACCAAGCCCGCCCGTTGTTGGCCGGGTTGCGGAAATGAAAAAGGCATTGAGAGAGGCTATAGGCACCTTTTATCATAGTATACATGCGAAGGCCCATATTAGTTTGTTCAATTTTGAGATGGCAGAGAGTCAGTATCCTGTAACTTCTACTTCTTTTAAAAATCAGATAGCAGGTTTAGCCCCTTTCCCTATTGTTTTTGATGGTATTGATCATTTTCATCATACAGACGATGCGTTTACATGTTATGTGCGATTACGAAATGAATCGGTCCAAGCGATCATCAAATGCTGCCAAGAAATGAAAAGGGAGCTGCCGCATGTTGTGAAACGGTGCGTTAGTCTGCCACATATGTCCATAGGACGAAAGTTGACACGGGCAGATAACAAACTTAAATACCATGGGCAATTGAGTCTTTTTGTGTGATACTTTTTGAATAGTATATATTTCTTTAGTTAATGCTCGGTTTATCGTAACAAAAAGTTAACTTTGGGGTATTACAATCCCTTATTACTTCATGTCTGCGAATGCGAAGCAAATAAGTATTTCTGTTTTTTATGATGGAGAGAAACATGTTATTGAAACGTATGCTCACGCTTATCGGAATTTGATGACATTGCTATATAATGAACTTTTTCTAGACGATTTTGGTGAATGTTTAGGAATGGGAAAATGTGGTACCTGTATGATAGAAATCTTATCGGACCCAAAGGGAATGCATTCCTTTGATCGAAATGAACAAACCACTATGGATAAAATAGGCGTATCGGAGCGCCGTATACGCTTGTCGTGTCAGATACTAGTTGATGAGGGAATTGACGGATTGGAATTGAGAATTATTTAAATGAAAACAAAAAAAGTGTTGTCTTTTGGGGAACAGGTTGTTGCATATAATAGACAACTGTGTTATACAGGGGAACTCCCAGCGGATTTTGCCGTTATCAATCCTTTTCAGGAACATGCTGAGACCCGACAGGTGATGGAACAATTTTATAAAAAATTTTATCACGATAACCATCGCCGAAAGTTCATCATTGGTATCAATCCGAGTAGACACGGAGCTGGAATTACCGGTGTGCCGTTTACAGATACCAAACGACTGAAAGACATCTGTGGAATTGAAATGAAAACAGCCTATTCGCATGAAGTTTCGTCGGTTTTTGTATATGAGCTCATCGCACAATATGGAGGAGCCGTACCGTTTTTTCGAGATTTTTATATTAATTCTCCTTTTCCATTGGCCATTATTAGACGGAACGAGCGCAATAGCTGGGTAAATGCGAATTACTACGATGATAAAACACTCTTTCGATACGTGAAGCCATTTATGGTGGCTACCTTGAAACAGCATTTGTCATTGGGCGTAGATACCCAAAGGGTTTATGTATTGGGGAAGAAAAATGCGGATTTCATAAAACGCATCAACCTAGAAGAAAAATTATTCGGGGAAATTGTGCCATTAGAGCATCCGCGATTCATTTTACAATATAAATCTAAGCAAAAAGAGGCATTTATAACGAAATACCTCGAAGCCTTTGCTGGTTAACCTGGCATAAACACAGAATCTGGGTTTAATTACCTTAAGGAGTAGCTTTGTCCAGACGTTGTTGATAAATTTCTGCTTTTAAATAAGCTAATGCCAACAAATCGTTGCGCAAATGGGCGGCACGATTAGCTTGTAGCATATCTCCCAGAATAGAAACTTCAATGGGTTTATCCTTTTGCATATCGCGTAAAAGTGATGCTGTTAAAGTGGATGTTGGATGAAGTAAGTCTTTTAATGTGTTCTTTTTCCATGTTTCATCCGGAGCATGTCCGGCAAAGCTGGCGGCTTGGCAATTTAGTTCGAACGATTGCGCGATACAAGTGGCACCTAAATCAGTTGCTGCAATGGCACCCATATGGGTATTCATGAGGCTCGTAGCAGCAGCTGCGGTTGAAATGAAGATGAGCTTTTGCCAAATAGCTTGCATGATTTCAGTTGAAAAGATTAGGTAAGGTGCTACAGGAGCAATTTCTTGCTGCAATTGCTTGATCAATGTCTGCTGTGCAGAATCTAGTTGACCTAACATCAGTACATGGGCATTATTGAGATGCAGAATGGTACCCTGTTCATCACGTGTGGTGGATAAGTGCGCAAAACCACCGAGTATTCTTTCTTTACCAAAATAATTCTGCAGTATGGAGTAATGAGATATGCCGTTGAGCAGGGGTAAAATATAGGCCGATTTATTTAAGGGACGAAGGGCTTGCAGCGCTCCCTGTAAATGAAAGGTCTTACAAGTAATCATGACCAAATCGTATTCATCGGTAGGATTAACTTCTGAAATGATGGAAGGATGAACCTGAAGGTTGCCAAGTGGACTTTGAACCCGTATGCCTTCTTCTACTAGTTTAGATACGGTAGCTTTTCGTACAAGTAAGGTTACATCTACACCTTTATCAAATAATTGTGCAGCAAAATATCCTCCGATGGCTCCAGCGCCTAAAATTAATATCCGCATATAAGAAAATGATGATGCATTATGTATTGAACGAATCGTGCCCGCAAATATTCCTAATAACACCAAACCGGAGAAGCGGGCACAATCAATTTTTATTTGTTGGGTTGTGGTGTATAACGTAAATACGGTTTGATGGTTCTGTGGCCTTGTGGAAATTTGCTAGGAATATCCGCATCGCTCACGGCAGGTGAAATAACCACATCTTGTCCAACTTCCCAATCAACAGGGGTTCCCACACTATATTCGGAAGTCAATTGCAAAGAATCCAACACACGCAGTATTTCAGTAAAATTGCGCCCGGTTGAAGCCGGGTAGGTAATACTAGCTTTAATTTTTTTATCTGGACCAATAAAGTATACCGAACGTACTGTAACCGAGGTGGAAGCATTTTCATGGATCATCCCGTATGCAGTGGCAACCTTTTTATCCGGATCAGCAATGATTGGAAATTCAACGGTGGTATGCTGGGTCTCATTAATATCTTTTATCCAGCCGTTGTGCGAGTCTAAATCATCTACACTAATAGCCAATATTTTGGTGTTACGTTTGGCGAACTCATCTTTTAGTTGGGCAGTTCGGCCTAATTCGGTAGTGCAGATGGGTGTGTAGTCAGATGGATGAGAATATAAAATAGCCCAATCATGACCGAGCCATTCATAAAACTGAATGTTACCCGCTGTTGTCTGTGCGTTGAAGTCGGGAGCAGTGTCCCCAATTTTTAAACTCATTTTGTATTAATTTAAAGATAAACAATGGTATTGACTAGCCGGTTATCACCTTGTTTATGGTTGCTTAAGTTTTGAAACAACCGGCTATAATGATGTGATACCAAAGTTATGCGGAGCGGCCATATGGATACAAGTGAATTGTATGAAAAGATTCAATATGTACCATTTAATCTATTTATGATAAGTATTCAGTTATGCAAGTTTCATTACCCATGTATATGCTCTTTTGTTCCATATGATTGGATAAGCTGGCTTTCAAATGCCAACCATTCTTTCCAACGCTTATCCACATTAACATCTTGAGTATATTGGCGGGCGAAGTTTAAGAATGTAGTATAATGATTCGCTTCAGACACCATGAGGTCATAATAAAATTTGGCCAGCTCTTGATCCTGAATATGCTGTGATAGCACCCGGAAGCGTTCACAGCTACGGGCCTCAATCATGGCTGCAAATAGTAGACGGTCTATAAAAGCGGTATTTCTACTGCCATCCTTTTTACAAAATTTCATTAATTGGTTCACGTAATCATCCTTTCGCTCCCTTCCCAAGGTATAACCGCGTTGGGCAATGAGATCGATCACCATCCGAAAATGCTGCATTTCTTCAATAGCTATTGCAGTTAATTCATGCACCAAATCGCTGTGCTCTGAATTGTTGGTAATGAGTGATATCGCATTCGATGCAGCTTTTTGTTCGCACCACGCATGATCGGTTAAAATTTCTTCCAAATTGTTTTCGGCAATATTCGCCCAACGAGGGTCGGTCAATAGTTTTAATCCAAGCATAAGAATAATATGAGTGCCTATTCCCCAAAAAGATCACTGCTTAAATAACGGTCGCCCCGATCACAAGCAATGCATACGATTTCGCCGGATGGTATTTCGCTTGCCACTTGTATCGCAGCATGCAAGGCACCACCAGAACTCATTCCTACAAAAATTCCTTCTTCTTGAGCCAGTTGCCGGGCTCTTTTGGTAGCATCTTGTTGAGAAATATCAATGACACGGTCTACTCGCGATGCGTCATATATCTGAGGTAAGTACGCTTCTGGCCATCGGCGGATACCTGGAATAGAAGATTCTTCTGTAGGTTGGCAACCTATTATTTGAATAGCAGCATTTTGTTCTTTTAAAAACATAGAATTACCCATAATACTACCGGTCGTTCCCATAGCACTTACAAAATGTGTTATTTTTCCTTGTGTATCTCGCCAAATTTCCGGTCCAGTGGTTTTATAATGAGCTTTATAATTGTCTGGATTAGCAAATTGGTTCAATATAAACCATCCTGCTTGTGCGCCTTTCTCTTCTGCATAATCCCGGCATCGTTCAATTGATTCTAACAAGGTTACTTGGGCCCCATAGGCTTTCATGGTTAACGTTCGTTCGCGTGTAGAACTAGATGGCATAACCAATTCTATTTCAAGTCCATATATGGCTGCTATCATGGCAAGGGCAATACCTGTATTACCACTGGTTGCTTCAATTAAACGCGTTCCTTTTTGAATTTCACCTCTTTCCATAGCACTACGGATCATGTTGAGCGCTGCTCGGTCTTTCACACTTCCTCCAGGGTTATTACCTTCCAATTTAACCCATATTTTTACATTTGGGTTTGGGCTTAAACGTTGAATTTCAACTAATGGGGTATTGCCTATACTTTCGATGATGTTCATGTTATTTATAAGTATTTAGTACTTAGTACACAGTATTTAGATATGAGATATTAGTAGTTGTAAGTATTAAGTTCTAAGTATTAAGTTCTAAGTTCTAAGTATTAAGTAAGCTAAGTACATACTTCTTAAAACGTATCACTGAACACTTATAACTCAAGAGCTTTCTGCTTTAAGCTTTCCGCTCTTATAACGTATCACTGAACACTTATAACTCAAGAGCTTTCTGCTTTAAGCTTTCCGCTCTTATAACGT